>SAMEA104315429__coassemble_7547_pt1 | contig 3303 bp, 3 predicted proteins | sample SAMEA104315429__metabat2_low_PE_044 | metagenome-assembled genome bin SAMEA104315429 (sample SAMEA104315429) | gut metagenome | biome: Monkey gut; feature: monkey-associated habitat; material: faeces | place: China | collected 2013 | reverse complement strand
CCGCCGTTATCGCCTTGACGTCGCCGCCCGCAACGCTCACCGCCAGCATATCGGGAGTGAGGCACGAGAGGATGGCGAGACCCGCCTTGGGGCCGACACCCGTGACGCCGGTAAGCATCTTGAAGCAATCAAGCTCGCTCTTCTCCGCGAAACCGAAAAGGTCGAGAGCGTCCTCGCGCACATTCAGATGAGTGTAGAGGGTCTGCACCTCGCCGACGGGGGCGCACTGCCCGTTGTAAATAGCCTGAACGCAACGCCGCCGCAGTCGAGAGCCACGCTGCTCTCATCCGCAAAGACGACCGTGCCGGTAAGACTGTAAAACATTTTGATTCCTCCGAGTGGTTACTTATCTGCTGAGTCTGCCTATCAGCGAGCCGGCGCTGTGGCAGTGGCATATCGCCATGGCAAGCGCATCCGCCGCATCGTCGGGCTTCGGTATCTTCTCGAGATTGAGCATGATGCGGGTCATCTCCTGCACCTGCTTTTTCTCCGCTCTGCCGTAGCCGACGACGCTCTGTTTGACCTGAAGCGGGGTATACTCAAATATCGGTATCTTGTTCTTCTGAGCGGCGAGCACGAGCGCCCCCCTCGCCTGGGCAACGTCGATAGCCGTCTTTTGATTGGTGTTGAAGAACAGCTTCTCTATCGCCATTGCCTCCGGGTGAAAACGCTTCATAAGCTCGTCCGCCTCGTCGTATATTTTCTCTATCCGCTCATTAAAGGGCGTGTGAGCCTCGGTGATTATTGCGCCGTAGGTCAGGAGCCTGAAGCGGTTGCTCTGATACTCGACGACCCCGCAGCCGACTATCGCATAGCCCGGGTCTATACCTAAAACTATCATTTCTTGTTTGACTCTCTTTCACGCACTACCATCCTCGTGGGCGTTCCTTCGAGGCCGAACACCTCTCTTATCTGATTGTCAAGATAACGCCTGTAGCTGTAGTGAAAAAGCTCGGCGTCGTTGACGAAGCAGACGAATGTCGGCGGCCTTGTGGAGGCCTGAGTCATATAGTATATCTTGAGCCGCCTGCCCTTATCGGTCGGGGGCTGCACCCTCGCCGTTGCGTCGGCGAGCACGTCGTTCAGCTTGCCCGTCGAGATACGCATGGCGTTCTGAGTATCGACGAATTTAATAAGCTCAAACAGACGGTCGAGCCTTATTTTTTCCTTCGCCGAGATAAAGATTATCGGGGCGTAGGACATGAACGCAAAATCCTTCATCAGCTTCTTGCGCTGCTGATCCATGGTCTTGCCGTCCTTCTCGACGGCATCCCACTTGTTGACCGCAATTATGCAGCCCTTGCCCATCTCGTGAGCGATGCCCGCGACCTTTGAATCCTGCTCGGTGAAGCCCTCAGTCGCGTCTATCATAATAACGCAGACCTGCGCTCTCTCCACAGCCATCCTTGCGCGGATGGTCGAATACTTCTCTATCTGGTCATAGACCCTGCTCTTGCGGCGCAGACCCGCCGTATCAATGAAGATGAATTTACCGAATTCATTCTCGACCAGCGAATCCGTGGCGTCACGGGTCGTGCCCGCGATATCGGAGACTATCATTCTGTCCTCGCCGAGCACGGCGTTGACAAGCGAGGATTTGCCGACATTGGGCTTGCCGATAACAGCGACCTTGATGCACTCGTCCTCGTCCTCCTCGGACTCCTCCTCTGCGGGCAGATACTTGAGCACCTCGTCGAGCAGGTCGCCTGTACCGTGACCGTGGACGGACGAAACAGCTATCGGGTCGCCGAGACCGAGGTTGTAGAATTCATAGAAATCAGCGGGAAGCTCGCCGACGGTGTCGCACTTGTTGACGCAGAGCACAACGGGCTTGCCGCTCTTGCGGAGCATTGCCGCCACCTCGCTGTCCGTTGCTACGACGCCGCTGCGGATATCGGTGACAAAGATTATAACCTCGGCGCTGTCAATGGCGAGCTGAGCCTGACGCCTCATCTGCTTTAAGATGATATCGTCCGAGCTCGGCTCAATGCCGCCGGTGTCGATGAGCATAAAGTGCCTGTTGAGCCACTCGCAGTCGCCGTATATCCTGTCGCGGGTAACGCCCGGCGTATCGTCGACTATCGAGAGGCGGGAGCCTATGAGTTTATTAAAAAGAGTGGATTTGCCGACATTCGGTCTGCCGACTATCGCCACAACATTTCCTGCCATTTAATTACCTCCTAACATAGAGGACAGCAGCTCGTCCCCGCTGCCGCCGGTTTGGGTTATCTTCACCCCGAGCCGCTGCGAAAGCTGCTCCGGGGTCATATCGTCAAGGAACATATCGCCCTCGCTGCGAAGGCAGTTCGGCGGGATAATCAGCTCCTCGCCAAGCTTGCCCGCATTCTCGGCGGCATAGGCGATATCGTCGCCGCAAAGCAGTCCCGAGACCGTTATCATGCTGCCGAAGAGCCTGTTCTCCGCCATAATGACCTTGACATTCAACCCTTTTATCTTCTTCATCGCCGCCTCGGCAAGCTCCTTGATGAGCGGGTAGGCAGCCTTGCCGGTCACAAGCGAAACGCTGCGATCCCTCTCGGTAACGGTGCATTCGTCGAGCGCCTGCATGAATTCCTCGCGCAGCAGCGCCCACATGCCAACGCCGTTCTCAAGCTGCGGGAAGCCGTTGTAGTACTCCGTCGGCGGTATCGGCCGCTCTGCTTTGATATAGAATTCGTCGGCGGCGTAGGCAATCGTCTCGCCGTGCTCCGCTTTGAATTCGGCATTGCAGCGATCGATTATATCTATCACTTCGCCCGCGGTCTCGGGCGTGTAGGGCTTCAGCGGATACAGCCCCTTGCGGTGGTCGGTCAGCCCGACGGGCACGGCAGCTATGCTCATCACCGATGGGTAGAGCTTAAAAAGCTCCCTCAGGCTGAACTCCAGCTCCTTGCCGTCGTTTAAGCCGGGGCAAAGCACGAGCTGAGTATTTATCGCAACGCCCGCCTCGGCGAGGTGATACAGATGCCGCAGGGATTCGCCTGCATGGGGATTCAGCATCATCTTGACCCGCAGCTCGGGGTTCATCGTGTGAACCGATATATTCACAGGGCTGATGTGCATATCTATTATCCTCTGCACCTCGGCGTCGGAGAGATTGGTCAGCGTGATATAATTGCCGAAAAGGAAGGAGAGCCTCGCGTCGTCATCCTTGAAATAGAGGCTGTCCCTCAGCCCCTTCGGGAGCTGGTCGATAAAACAAAAGACGCATTTATTTTTGCAGCTGTGCTGCTTATCCATGAGGTATGTCTCAAACTCAAGCCCGATATCGTCGCTCTCATCCTTATGGATGATGACCAGCTT
>SAMEA104315429__coassemble_7236_pt1 | contig 3403 bp, 2 predicted proteins | sample SAMEA104315429__metabat2_low_PE_044 | metagenome-assembled genome bin SAMEA104315429 (sample SAMEA104315429) | gut metagenome | biome: Monkey gut; feature: monkey-associated habitat; material: faeces | place: China | collected 2013 | reverse complement strand
CGAGAGCTTTAAGGTCGCTTTGACCCAGAGCACGATAGACGCTAACTCCATCTATTTTGACGATATCCAGATGCCGCACTACGCCATGACTATGGGCATCGGCTCAATAATGCGTTCAAAGAAGATAATCCTCATCGCTACAGGCGATAAGAAGGCCGAGGCGGTCAGAGACATGGTCAAAGGTCCCGTCACTCCGCATTGCCCGGCTTCCATTCTCCAGCAGCATCCCGACGCCGTTATTTTCCTTGACGAAGCGGCCGCCGCATTACTCAAATAAGCATAATATCCTTGACTTATTGCGGTGCGTGTGCTACAATAGCAGAAAATGCAAACGGAGGTAATCATGAGCGGTTATTTCACTGATAAACAGTATTCCGCCGCCATCATGCCCGCAGCTATGGAAACCCCAAGATAGCCTCGGGTCTGTTACCCATGCGTTTTTTATCGGATCAAAGAGGCTGTTGCATTCGTTGTGACAGCCTTATTTTTACGCGATTTATGTGTTAATAATATTTGGAGGCAAATATGGATAAAAAGACTTTTTACATCACTACGCCGATATATTATCCCTCGGATAAGCTGCATATCGGCCACACCTACTCGACCGTTGCGGCGGATGCCGAGGCTCGTTACAGACGCCTCAAGGGCTACGACACCTTTTTCCTGACCGGCACGGATGAGCACGGTCAGAAGATCGAGGATAAAGCCAAGGCGGCGGGCGTTACCCCCAAGGAATATGTCGATAATATCGTTGCGGGCATCAAGGATCTCTGGAAGCTGATGAACATATCCTATGACAAATTCATCAGGACCACCGATGAGTATCACGAGAAAGCCGTGCAGAAGATATTCAAAAAAATGTACGACAAGGGCGATATCTATAAGGGATATTACGAGGGGCTTTATTGCAAACCCTGCGAGTCATTTTGGACGGAAACTCAGGCGGTTGACGGCAAGTGCCCCGACTGCGGCAGACCCGTCGGCAAAGCAACGGAGGAGGCTTATTTCTTCAAGCTCTCCGCTTACGGCGACAAGCTGATAAAGTATTATGAGGAGCATCCCGGCTTCATCGAGCCTCAGAGCAGGCAGAATGAGATGATAAATAACTTCATTAAGCCCGGTCTTCAGGATCTCTGCGTTTCCCGTTCGTCATTCAAGTGGGGCATCCCCGTGCCCGTTGACGAGAATCACGTCATCTATGTTTGGCTCGACGCTCTCACCAACTATATCACCGCTCTCGGCTACGGCTCGGAGGATGACTCTCTTTATAAGAAGTTTTGGCCGGCGAACGTCCACCTTATCGGCAAGGATATCATCAGATTCCACACCATTTATTGGCCCGCCTTCCTTATGTCGATAGACGAGCCGCTGCCGCAGAAGGTCTACGGTCACGGCTTGGTGCTGCTTGAGGGCGGCAAGATGAGCAAATCCAAGGGCAACGTCGTTGACCCTGTCGTGCTCGCCGAGAGATACGGCGTTGACGCGCTCAGATACTACCTGCTGCGTGAGATAGCCTTCGGCTCTGACGGCACATTCTCCAACGAGAATCTTATCAACCGCATTAATTCCGACCTTGCAAACGACCTCGGCAACCTTGTTTCGAGGACTGTTGCAATGGTAATCAAGTATTTCGGCGGCACCATTCCCGCGGAGAGAGAGAGCGGCGAATTTGACGACGACCTCAAGGTGCTTGCCGCTAAGACCGCCGAGGCTGCCGACGAGGCGCTCGACAAGCTGAATTTCTCCATCGGTCTCACCGAGATATGGAAGTTCGTATCGAGGACGAATAAGTATATCGACGAGACTGCTCCCTGGGCGCTCGCCAAGGACGAGAGTAAGAGGGCAAGGCTCGCCGAGGTCATGTATAATCTTTGCGAGAGCATCAGAATAATCTCCGTTCTCATCGCTCCCTTTATGCCCGATACCTGTGCCGAGATAAGACGCCAGCTCGGTCTTGAGGGCGGCTTTGAGTGGGAGGAATGCAAGGAATTCGGCAAGAATGCGACCTACACCGTCTGCAAGGGCGACATTATATTCCCGAGGATCGACCTCGAGAAGGAGCTTGCGGAGCTTGAGGCGACCCATGCCGAGCCTGTCAATCCTCTCAAGGCGGAGATCGAGGGCGTAGCCAAGATTGGCATCGACGATTTTGCCAAGGTCGACCTGCGTGTGGCAAAGGTAGTCGAATGCGTGCCCGTCAAGAAGGCAAAGAAGCTGCTTCAGCTCACCCTTGACGACGGCACAGGCTCACCGAGGACAGTTGCGTCGGGCATAGCCAAATGGTATAAGCCCGAGGACATCATCGGCAAGAGCGTTATCCTTGTCTCAAATCTCAAGCCTGCCGTGCTTTGCGGCGTTGAGAGCTGCGGCATGATCCTTGCAGCCGACGCCGGTGAGGACGAGGTCAAGGTCATCTTTGTCGACGGTATTCCCGCCGGAAGCAAGGTCAGATAAAATGAATAACATCTTTGACAGCCACGCCCACTACGACAGCGAAGCTTTTGACGAGGACAGAGACAGCCTTGTCGCTTCGCTGCCCGATAAGGGGATTTGCGGCGTTATAAACTGCGCGAGCGATATCGCCACATCACACACGAGCCTTGAGCTGGCGCAAAAATATCCGTTCATCTACGCTGCCTGCGGAGTTCACCCGCATGAGGCGCAGGAGGCGGCGGGGAATTGGCTCGACGAGTTAAAGCTGCTCTGCCGCAATGATAAATGCGTTGCGATAGGCGAGATAGGGCTCGATTATCACTATGATTTCTCGCCCCGAGAGCTGCAAAAGGAGTTCTTTGGGCGGCAACTTGCTCTCGCTAAGGAGCTTGACCTGCCCGTGGTCGTTCACGACCGTGAGGCGCATGAGGACACATTGGAGCTGCTGCGGCGCTATGCCCCCAAGGGTGTGGTGCATTGCTTCAGCGGCTCGGTCGAGATGGCAAAGGAGGTCGTGAAGCTCGGTATGTATATCGGGCTTGGCGGCGCGGTGACATTCAAAAATGCCCGCAAGCCGCTCGAGGTCGCGGCCTATGTGCCCGATGATCGTCTGCTTATCGAGACGGATTCACCCTATATGACTCCCGTGCCGTTCAGGGGCAAGCGCTGTGATTCTTCATACATTCCTTATACCGCCGAGGTGCTGGCGGGTGTGAGGGGCGTTTCGGCGCATGATATCCTCGACCTTACCCGCAGGAATGCCGACACACTTTTTCGATTGGAGCTTTGATATGTTCATTCACGATAAAACCTATGATATAGACGAGCTGGCGAAATATAATACCCATATCCACACGCATTTCTCCCGCTGCGCCAACCCCGAGATGATCGTTGCCGATATCGTTAAGGCAGCCGATGCGGCGGGGCTTGAGATAATCGCGCTGACAGATCACGACTATCCGAATAAGAA
>SAMEA104315429__coassemble_6171_pt1 | contig 3848 bp, 2 predicted proteins | sample SAMEA104315429__metabat2_low_PE_044 | metagenome-assembled genome bin SAMEA104315429 (sample SAMEA104315429) | gut metagenome | biome: Monkey gut; feature: monkey-associated habitat; material: faeces | place: China | collected 2013 | reverse complement strand
CGCCACGGCAAGGTCAAGCCCCGTATGGAAGCCGTATCTGCCCGAGATCGGATTTGTCCTGTAGCCGAAGCGGGAGGTTATCCGCGCGCCCTTGACGGGCATCACGGGCGAAACGCTGACATAATAGGGTGCAAAGGAAGTGCCCTTCGCCGCCTCGCCCGAGCCGATATCCCCGCCGCCCGAGCCGCTCTCCATCTCGCCGACGGCGACGGTCTCACCCGTCTCATCGCTGACAGCCTCAAACACCGTCAGCCCCGTGTCGACATTAGTGCTTGCGGCAACGGCATCGGCCGCCGCCTCCTGCCCCTCAGTCGGCGTTTCGGCTGCCTCTCCCCGCTCCTCAACGGGCTTTATGGCGAACGACGCCGCATTCTTTATCTGCTCCCACACCTGCCCGACGGTCATATTCTTGGCCATGATCCCCGAGTAATCGCCCCTCATCCTCTCATAGACGGCGGGGCTGAGCTTCGAGGTCAGCAGCACCGCCGCCGCTACCGCGGCGCACAGCGCCGTTTGCAGCAGCAGCAGGCGCACGAGGCGGTCGGTTTTGTTCTTTGGCTTTTTGCTCCTTTGCGTCTCTCTCGGCGTATCCTCATCTGCAAAACGGAATTTGCTCCTGTATTCATCACGTTCCGTCCGCTGCGGAAACGAATTTTCAAAGCCGTTATCCATTTTTTATCCTCCGAAAATCATTTTTCAGTCAATAATATGAAAAAAATATCCGCCGCATTCCGAAGAATACAGCGGATGAACGGCTTATATATTCTGTTTTACTGGACTCCGAACAGCAGATCGCCGTAGGAGGGATAGGGCCAATATTCCTCGGCGGTAATGCTCTCGGCGGCGTCGACATACTCACGGAGCAGATTCATCTGCGGAAGAACTCTGTCGCGGATAAGCTCCGATTCCCTTGCGGCGTCGCCCGCCTCGCTCAGCCCGTCAACGGCCTGTGAAAGCCCGTGGACAGCCGAGAATATCTTCCTTGAGAGGGCGGCGAGCTTCTCCGCCGTCACCTGCTCATAGCTGCCGCTCGGGTCTATGCCCGCCCTGCCCATGGCCTTGACCGTGTCGCAAAGGGTCTTGAAATACGCGCTGACGGCGGGCAGAATATCTTTATTCGTCATATCCGTCATCGTCAGAGCCTCTATGCGTACATTCTTGCAGTAGCTCTCGAGATATATCTCGTAGCGGGCCTCAATCTCCTGACGGCTGAACACCTTATGCTCGGCAAAGAGCTTGATATTCTTATCCTTGAGCAGATAGGGCAGGCAGTCGGGCGTGGTGGGCAGGTTGAGCAGCCCGCGGCGCTCCGCCTCGGCTATCCACTCATTGTCGTAGCCGTTGCCGTTGAAGATTATGCGTTTATGATCCTTTATTGTCTTTCTTATAAGCGAATGGAGAGCTTCCTCAAAGTCATCGGCACTCTCGAGCCTGTCTGCATAGGATTTGAGCGACTGAGCAACTACGGTGTTGAGCACGATATTCGCGCTCGCTATCGAATTTGCTGAGCCGAGCATACGGAACTCGAATTTGTTGCCCGTGAAGGCGAACGGAGAGGTCCTGTTGCGGTCGGTGGTATCCTTTGCGAATCTCGGCAGGATATGCACGCCGACCTTCATTACCGCCTTCTCTCTTGCGTCATAGGCGGTCTCGTTCTCGATAGCCTCAAGGATGTCGCTCAGCTCGTCGCCGAGGAACATTGAGACAATTGCGGGCGGCGCTTCGTTCGCACCGAGGCGGTGGTCGTTGCCCGCACTTGCGACGGATATACGCAGCAGATCCTGATAATCGTCGACCGCTTTGATTACAGCGCAGAGGAAAAGCAGAAACTGAGCGTTCTCATACGGAGTTTCGCCCGGCTCGAGCAGATTGACGCCGTCGGTGGTCGATATCGACCAGTTGTTGTGCTTGCCGCTGCCGTTGACGCACTCAAAAGGCTTCTCGTGCAGCAGGCAGACCATGCCGTGCTTGCGGGCGACCTTTTGCATTATCTCCATGGTTAGCTGGTTATGGTCGGTGGCGATATTCGTCACGGCAAAGACGGGAGCAAGCTCATGCTGAGCGGGCGCGACCTCGTTATGCTCGGTCTTGGCGAATACTCCGAGCTTCCACAGCTCCTCGTCAAGCTCATTCATAAAGGCGGAGACTCTGGGCTTTATAGAGCCGAAGTAGTGATCGTCCAGCTCCTGCCCCTTGGGCGGCTTTGCGCCGAAAAGAGTCCTGCCCGTGTAGCGAAGATCCTTGCGCCTGTCATACATAGCCTTATCTATAAGGAAATACTCCTGCTCCGCGCCGACGGTGGTCTTGACACTCTCGTATTCCTGACCGAAAAGCTTCAGAATACGCACCGCCTGCCTGCTGATCGCCTCCATTGAGCGCAAAAGCGGGGTCTTGAGGTCGAGCGCCTCGCCGCCGTAGGAGCAGAACGCCGTGGGAATGCAGAGCACGCCCTCCTTGATGAATGCGTAGGAGGTCGGATCCCACGCGGTGTAACCCCTCGCCTCAAAAGTGGCTCTGAGGCCGCCCGAGGGGAACGACGAAGCGTCCGACTCGCCCTTGACCAGCTCCTTGCCGGAGAATTCCATGATGGCGGTGCCGCCCTTGCCGGGTGAAACAAAGCTGTCGTGCTTCTCTGCGGTGATGCCCGTCATGGGCTGGAACCAATGGGTGTAATGGGTGGCTCCGTTCTCGACCGCCCACTCCTTCATCGCATCGGCGACGGCGTTTGCGACGGCTATATCAAGGCGTTTGCCGTCACGAATCGTCTTTTTCATCGCCTCATATATCTCGGGCGGCAGGCGCAGGCGCATAGCCTTATCGTCAAAAACCATGCAGCCGAAATAATCGGTGACGCTTCTCATAAGCAGTTCCCCTCCGGTTTGTGTTCAGAATAATAAAGCGGAGGGTGCTTCAAAGTAACCTCCGCCGTTTTTTATTAATTTAAGTATAACCCGTAAAAGGCTCAAAGTCAAGGCTTTAATAGCCTATATCTTCGCCGAGGTCGCAGGTATACAACCATTCTATCCTGTCCCCGTTTTGCACGGTATATGCGCTGCTGCCGTAATTCGGGAAAACGCCGTTGACCTTATACATCCAGCCCGAATAAGCTCCGCAGTCCTTCTCATAGAGCTGATGGATGCCTTTCACATACCAGCTTTGATATGCGGGCGTGTAGCTTGCCTCATACTGTATTCCCTCAGCCTGGCAGTATTTGCAGTTGTCGGTGCAGGTGTTGGCGGCGCAGACGCGCTTGAGGATATCGAACACCGTCTCTCCCTCGGTGAATTTCACCCTGACCTCGTGCAGGATATAGCCGTCAGACGGCACGAATTGCGCCTTGCCGCCCTTGAGCTTATCCCTCTTATCGGTCAGCGTTGAGCAGCTTATGGATATCGTGCAGTAGTTGTCGCGCCTTGCCGTTGTCGGCTCCTCCGTGCGCCTCTCAGTGCGGGCGGCGGTGGTCAGCTCGGTCTTCGGCACGGTAGTTTTGACCTTTTTGGTGGTGGTCTGTCTGCGGGTGGTCGTGTTCTTCACCGCAGTTGCCTTGACCGTAGCCGCGGCGGTTTTTATCACCGCCGTGGTCTTGGTGACGGCGGATGTGACCGCGGATTTAAGCGTGGTTTTTTCGTTTGCCGTCGAAGCGGCTACGGATGCCACAGGCTCCTCAGTCGTTTCTTCCGCGGTTTCGGTTTCCGTGACAGCGGCGAGGGCCTCGGTCAGCGCCGTTGCGGCGGTCGTTTCATCGCCCGCCGAATTCTTACATGAAACGCAGGCGAAGAGGAATAAAAATGTGAGCAGCAGAGCGATTATTCTTTTCATGCCGTACCTCCGAACATACCGTATTTTAT
>SAMEA104315429__coassemble_4262_pt1 | contig 5030 bp, 5 predicted proteins | sample SAMEA104315429__metabat2_low_PE_044 | metagenome-assembled genome bin SAMEA104315429 (sample SAMEA104315429) | gut metagenome | biome: Monkey gut; feature: monkey-associated habitat; material: faeces | place: China | collected 2013 | reverse complement strand
GCTATCCTATGCTCGCACAACTTCAACGAGCCGTTCAATCAGCCCATTTCCTACGCTCAGAAGGTAGGCGAGCTGACGAATATGCTCGGCGCGGGTCACATTCTCGTGCAGCGCTTCGGCGATATCCTCGACGGCAAGCGCACCTGGCCGAAGGAGCTTTCTCAGAGCAACGTGCGCCCGACGCTCGTTGACGCCGTCGCGGGCGATATCACCGCCGCCATGCCCTACAGAGCGATGATGAATATCATCAACTTCATCCAGGCGGTCGACCATGTCGTGCCCGGCTTCGCTTCGAGAGAGACTCTGCTCTATTCCCCCGAGCTGAAATTCTACAGCAACAGGGTCAAGATGGATAAGGACTTCAACACAAGCGTTGCGGGTCTCCACTGCCTCGGCGACTCCAGCGGCTGGACAAGAGGTCTGATGATGGCCTCCGTCATGGGCGTGCTCATGGGCAGACATCTTGCCGAAAAAGGCTGATAATCAATTTCATAAATATGCTGCCTGACACAAAGGGCTTTTGCCCTGACTGAAAGGTGCGGTGATTCGTTTGATACGCAAAAGCTGTACCTTTCTGTGCAAAGGTACAGCTTTTATTATTAGGAGGTAATTTAATGCAAACAAGAGTAGCTGTCATGTCCGCAATAGTGGAGAATACCGACTCGGTCGAGAAGCTCAACGAGCTGCTGCATCAATACGGCGAATTCATAATCGGCAGAATGGGTCTGCCCTACAAGACGAGAAAGATAAACATCGTCTCGATAGCCCTCGATGCGCCGCAGGATACGATATCCTCCCTCGCGGGCAAGCTCGGCAACCTGCCCGGGGTGAGCGTCAAGACCGCTTATTCCAACGTGAGCAGCGATGAATGAGCTGCTCCTAAGGCTTAACCGCACACATTCGCTCACGCTCGGGGAATACGAGCGTCTGATAGTCGAGCGCAGCCCCCGCCTCGCCGAGGAAGCTGCCGCCCTTGCGCTCGAAGCACGCCGCGGCGTCTACGGCGACAGGGTCTATATCCGCGGGCTTATCGAGGTCGGCAATTATTGCCGCAACGACTGCCTATACTGCGGCATCCGCCGCTCAAACAGCCGCTGCGAGCGCTATATCCTTACCGAGGAGGAGATATACGCCTGCTGCCGCGAGGGGTATTCGCTCGGCTTTCGCACCTTTGTGCTCCAGGGCGGCGAGGGGATATTCCCCGCTGACAAGGTCTGCCGCATCGTCGCACGGATAAAGCGTGAATTCCCCGACTGCGCCGTTACGCTGTCTCTCGGCGAATTCCCCCGTGAGGAATATCAAAGAATGTTCGACTCGGGCGCAGATCGCTATCTGCTGCGGCACGAAACGGCGGACAAAGCGCATTACGAGCGCCTGCACCCGCCCGAAATGTCATTTGATAATCGAATGCGCTGCCTGCGCGACCTTCGGGATATCGGCTATCAGGTCGGCTGCGGCTTCATGGTCGGCTCGCCGTTCCAAACCGCCGCAACGCTCGCAAAGGATCTCAAATTTACCGAGGAATTCTCGCCCGATATGTGCGGCATCGGGCCGTTTATCCCGCAAAAGGACACGCCCTTCGGCGACCTGCCCTCGGGCACGGCGGAGCTGACGGTCTATCTGCTCTCGCTGATACGGCTGATAAAGCCGAATATCCTGCTGCCCGCCACAACGGCGCTCGGCACAATAGACCCGCTCGGGCGCGAGAAAGGGATATCCGCCGGCGCGAACGTAGTCATGCCGAATCTCTCCCCCGTCAGCGTGCGGCGGAAATATGCGCTGTATGACAACAAAATATGCACGGGCGACGAATCGGCGCAATGCAAAAGCTGCCTTGCCGAGCGCATAAGCTCCGTCGGCTGCGAGATCGTGACCGACCGAGGCGATATAATCAAATAAAAAATCTTATCTGACGGAAAGAGCCATCTGACCGCAAGAAAGGAAAATCATATGTCAATCTACAACCCCAAATCAATGAAGGCGGAGGAATTCATAAACGATGTCGAGATCAGAGAGACCATCGCCTACGCACAGGCAAATAAAAACAATGTCGAGCTTATCGACTCCCTGCTTGAAAAAGCCCGCCCCGTCAAAAACGGCAGCGGCGTCACCTGCGCAGGTCTAAGCCACCGCGAGGCGGCGGTGCTGCTCGCCTGCGAGATACCCGAGAAGGTCGAGGAGATGTATAAGCTCGCAAACGAGATAAAGCTGGCATTCTACGGCAACAGGATAGTCATGTTTGCGCCGCTGTATCTCTCCAACTACTGCGTGAACGGCTGCGTTTATTGCCCGTATCACATGAAAAACAAGCATATTGCAAGGATAAAGCTCACCCAGGAGCAGGTCAGAGCCGAGGTAATAGCCCTACAGGATATGGGGCACAAGCGCCTTGCCATCGAGGCAGGCGAGGATCCCGTCAACAACCCGATAGAATACATTCTCGACTGCATCAGGACGATATACTCCGTCCACCACAAAAACGGCGATATCCGCAGGGTGAATGTCAACATTGCCGCCACCACGGTCGAGAATTACCGCAGGCTAAAGGAGGCGGGCATCGGCACATACATTCTCTTTCAGGAGACTTACAATAAAAAAAGCTACCTCGAGCTGCACCCGACAGGGCCGAAGCACGACTATGACTACCACACCGAGGCAATGGACAGAGCCATGGAGGGCGGCATAGACGACGTCGGTCTGGGCGTTCTCTTCGGGCTCGAGGGTTATCAATATGAGTTTGCGGGGCTGCTCATGCACGCCGAGCATCTTGAAGCCGTCCACGGCGTGGGACCGCACACGATAAGCGTGCCGAGGGTCAAGCACGCCGACGATATCGACCCCGACGTATTCGACAACGGCATATCGGACGACCTTTTTGCCAAGATAATCGCCTGCATCCGCATCGCCGTGCCCTACACCGGCATGATAATCTCCACCCGCGAGAGCGAGCAGGTCAGGGGCAGGGCGCTTGAATACGGCATTTCACAGATAAGCGGCGCCTCACGCACCTCCGTCGGCGGCTACACCGAGGAGGAGCGCCCGCACGATTCCGAGCAATTCGACGTCTCCGACCAGCGCACGCTCGACGAGGTGGTCAGATGGCTCATGGAGAAGGATCATATCCCGTCATTCTGCACCGCCTGCTACAGAGAGGGGCGCACGGGCGACCGCTTTATGAGCCTGTGCAAAAACGGCCAGATCCTCAACTGCTGCCACCCGAACGCCCTTATGACCCTGACGGAGTACCTTGTGGACTACGCCTCAGAGGAGACAAAGAAAGTCGGCTTCGAGCTGATAGAGCGCGAGCTCAAAAAGATACCCAAGGATAAGGTCAGGCAGATTGCGGCTCAGAACATAGAGGCCATCAAGGCCTCCGACCGCAGAGATTTCAGATTTTGACGAGGTGAAAATATGGGACTTAACGACAGAGTATCCGCCGAGAGGATTCACATCGGCTTTTTCGGGCTTCGCAACGCGGGCAAATCGAGCGTTGTCAACGCCGTCACGGGTCAGAAGCTCTCGCTCGTCTCCGATATAAAGGGCACGACGACCGACCCCGTGCAGAAGGCAATGGAGCTGCTGCCGCTCGGCCCCGTTGTGATAATCGACACGCCGGGCATTGACGATGAGGGCGCCCTCGGCGAGATGAGGGTTAAGCGGGCAAGGCAGGTGCTCGGCAAGGCGGATATCGCAGTGCTCGTCACGGATTCATCAAAGGGGTTGCAGCCCGCCGAAAAAGAGCTTTGTGAGCTTTTTAAAGCGCGAAACATACCGTATATCATCGCATTCAACAAGTGCGACCTGCTGCCCGAGCTGCCGAAAGCGCCCGAGGGCGGGATCTATGTCAGCGCCGCAGACGGCACGAATATCTATGAGCTGAAAGAGATGATAGGCAGGCTCGCCGCCCGTGCGGAGCAGCCGAAGCAGCTCATCGGCGACCTGATAAGCGAGGGCGACCTGATAATTCTCGTCACGCCCATCGACGGCTCGGCGCCAAAGGGGCGCATGATCCTGCCGCAGCAGCAGATGATAAGAGATATCCTCGATAACGCCGCATTCTGCGTCGTGACCCAAGTGCCGCAGCTCCGTGCTCGCAACAGTCGGAAAAGCGCCGAGAATGGTAGTCACCGATTCGCAGGCGTTCGGCGAGGTCAGCCGCATAGTGCCGGAGGATATCCCGCTGACCTCGTTTTCTATACTTTTTGCCCGCTATAAAGGCGAGCTGCGCAGCCTCGTGCATGGGGCGGCGGCGCTCGACAGGCTGAACGACGGCGACACCGTACTCATCTCCGAGGGCTGCACCCACCACCGCCAATGCGGCGATATCGGCACGGTCAAGCTGCCCGCATGGCTCGGCAAATACACGGGCAAGGCGCTGAATTTTGAATTCACCTCGGGCGGCGAATTTCCCGACGAGCTTTCAAAATACGCCCTTGTGATTCATTGCGGCGGCTGTATGCTGAACGGGCGCGAGATGCTCTCACGCCTCGAAAGAGCCGAAACAGACGGCACTCCGATGACGAATTACGGCGTGGCGATAGCGCAAATGCACGGCATCCTGCGCCGCTCCCTCGGCATCTTCCCCGCATTGCTTGAAGAGCTGAATTGTTGACCGCATGAACGCAAACGCCCCCGCCTTTTCGGCGGGGGCTTGGACTTGTCTGATAGCTTGCAGTTATGGGCTCCTTTTGAAATAAGCTGTCGCGGAGCGACTGAGGATTGCCGGGTAATGTTAAAAGTAAATTATTGTTGATAATAAAAGAAAATAATCTAAGTCCAATCGTAGGGGATGACGTCCTCGGCATCCCATGAGCAAAACCGAAGTGTAAATATAATAACGTTAGGGGCGAACTGTGTTCGCCCGCATAAAACTGTCAAGCCCGCGAGACGGATGAGGTGTGCGTAGGCGGAATACTTATTTTTCAACAAAACTCCCTCAGTCCTACGGACAGCTCCCTCAGGAGGGAGCCTAAGAGGCGGGCGACAGTTTCATATTATGGTGCTGTGCAAATTCCGGCGGGCGAACACAG
>SAMEA104315429__coassemble_4040_pt1 | contig 5241 bp, 3 predicted proteins | sample SAMEA104315429__metabat2_low_PE_044 | metagenome-assembled genome bin SAMEA104315429 (sample SAMEA104315429) | gut metagenome | biome: Monkey gut; feature: monkey-associated habitat; material: faeces | place: China | collected 2013 | reverse complement strand
AGCTGCCCTGCACAGGCAGACATAATGTATATAACGCTCTCGCCGCCTGCGCCGCGGGCAAATGCCTCGGCATTGATATCGCCGAGTCGCTCGAAGCGCTCAAGGGCTATGTGCCCTCGGGTATGCGGCAGAGGATAGTCAAAAAGGGCGGTATCACCTTCATCGAGGATTGCTATAACGCAAGCCCCGATTCCCAGGCTGCGGCTCTCGCCGTGCTCGGGGCGATGAAAGCGACCCGCCATATAGCCGTTATCGGCGATATGCTGGAGCTCGGCAGCTTCAGCGAGCAGGCTCACCGCGAGGTCGGCGAAAAGGCCGCTCAAAACGGCATCGACGCCGTGCTCACCTACGGCGAGAGAGCGCTTCTCACCGCCGAGGGCGCAAAAGCGAGCGGGGTGCCGCTCGTCAGGAGCTTCAGCGATAAAAAAGAGCTTTCGGATTTCCTTTCAAGCGAGCTTCACGAGGGCGACGCCGTTCTCTTTAAGGCGAGCCGCGGCATGAAGCTTGAGGATGTTATTTATTCGGTATATTCGGCGATTGAAGAATAATAACAAGGAGCGTCGGCTATGAATAATTTTGCCGCCGTAGGCTTGGCGGGCGCAGCGGGTCTCGCCGTCACCACCGGGCTGGGATTTGCCATGGTTCCATGGCTCAGGAAGCTGAAATTCGGGCAAACGATACTCGATATCGGCCCGAAATGGCATAAAAGCAAGCAGGGGACGCCCACTATGGGCGGGCTGATGTTCATTATCGGCACGGTCACCGCGATAGCCGTCACCGTCATCACCGATAAGCTCACGGGCGGCGATATCGTCGCCTCGGGCAGCCTCGTTCCCTCCGAAATGTATACAAGGCTCTGGAGCGGGCTTGTGATGGCTCTCTCCTTCGGGCTTATCGGCTTTGCCGACGATTATATCAAGATAGTCAGAGGCCGCAACCTCGGGCTGACAATAAAGCAAAAGACACTGGCGCAACTGCTTGTCTGCGTCGCCTACCTGATGGGGCTTTATATGAGCATGGACGGCGCGCCGTATATGTTCGTGCCGTTCGTCGGCATGGTCGAGATAGGCTTCTTCCATTGGATATTCGGCATAGTGATAATCTATGCGAGCGTCAACGCCGTGAATTTCACCGACGGCGTGGACGGACTTTGCAGCTCCGTCACCGTGACGGCGGCGGTCTCGCTCGGAGTTATCGCCGGATTAAAGGGCTTGTTCGGATTCTCAATGGCGGCAGCGGCCCTTGCGGGTGCGTGCGTGGGATTCCTCTTTTGGAATAAAAACCCCGCCAAGGTCTTTATGGGCGATACAGGCTCCATGTTCCTCGGCGGTATGGTCGTTGCCCTCGCTTATGCGCTCGGCTGCCCGCTGATACTGCTGCTTGCAGGCGTGGTTTATGTTGTCGAGGGTGCCTCCGACATGCTTCAGATAGTTTATTACCGCGTCACCGGCGGCAAGCGGATATTCAAAATGGCGCCTATCCACCACCATTTTGAGCTTTGCGGCTGGAGCGAAAAAAAGATAGTAGCCGTCTTTTCGGCGGTGAATGCCCTCGGCGGCGCCGCAGCGGTCGCAATTATGTATTACGGCGGTTATATAGTTAAATAATTCAAATAATAAAAATATGCATGAGAAAGGGGAGAGGGTCGTGACGAAAGAGCCTACCGCACCGAAATTCAAGAGCGTCGGCCTCAAGGGCGAGCTGCGATTCTTTTGGAGCGAGTTCAAGAGCTTCTTTGATATAAAAAGATGGTTCAAGAGCCTGTTCACCGGCAAGATCAGGGAATTCTTCACCTCCGGCAGCTTTGACCTTGCGTTCTTTGCGCTTGTGATATATTTGGTCTCGGTCGGCGTTGTCATGATGTTCTCCGCAAGCTACGTTGCCGCCCGCAACGGAGCGGATACAAATTATAATCCTTATTATTATTTTATAAATCAGCTTAAATTCGCTGCGATAGGCATAGTTGTGATGCTGCTGGTGTCGCGCCTTAAAGTCGACCTCTTCCGCAGCTTCAGCGGACTGATAGGGCTTGTGTCGCTGATACTTCTCATTTATGTGCTCATCAACCCCAAGATAATCGCGGGCAAGGAGGAGTTTAAGCGCTGGATAGACCTCGGCGTCATGGATTATCAGCCATCGGAGCTTGCGAAGCTCGGCATAATCATGCTGTTTTCGTTTATGATGGAACGGTACCGCACCAAAACCGAGGAGAAAGCGTGGATGATGCTTATCTATGCGGGCATCCTCGGCGTTTTCTGCCTGCTGATATATAAAGAGAATCACCTCTCGGGTGCGTTGATAGTGCTGCTCATCGGCGGCGTGATGATGTTCTTCGGCGGCGTTAAGCTGCGGTGGTTCGTGATAGTCGGCGTCATTGCGGCAATAGCGGCGTCGGTGGTTATTGCCACACCCGAGAAATTTCTGCCCGAGCACGCCGTGCCCAGAATAGAGATATGGAAAAAGCTGCTTGCGGGCAAGGAGCTGACGAGCGAGGAGACAAAGGGCGACGCGTGGCAGACCCTGCAATCCCTTTACGCCGTCGGGTCGGGCGGGCTTTTCGGCGTCGGCTTCGGCAAATCGAGGCAGAAGTACCTCTATCTCCCCGAGCCGCAGAACGACTTCGTTTTCTCCGTTATCTGCGAGGAGCTGGGCTTTTTCCCGACTTTGCTCATAGTCATTATTCCGTTCATTCTGCTCCTTGCAAGGGGCTTCACCATTGCGCTGAGGGCGCGCAGCCGATATGCAAAATTGCTGGCGCTCGGCATCAGCGTCCAGGTCGCCTTGCAGGCGGGTCTTAATATAGCGGTCGTCACATCGACCGTCCCGAATACCGGCATAAGTCTCCCGTTCTTCAGCTACGGCGGCTCGTCGCTCGTGACGCTGCTGATTGAGATGGGCATGGTGCTTGCCGTGTCGAGAAATGATGAAAGGAAGAGGACGAATGCTCAAAGGTAAAAGAATTCTCATCGCTGCCGGAGGTACCGGCGGCCACATCAACCCCGCCCTCGGCACAGCGGGATATATAAAGGAAAAGGACCCCGACGCCGAGATAATCTTTGTGGGTACCAAGGATAAAATGGAGGCTCGCCTTGTGCCGCAGGCAGGCTACGAGCTGAGAACTATAGATATCAGCGGATTTTACCGCAGCTTTTCGCCCGAGGCGATAAAGCATAACCTCGGCACGCTCTCAAAGCTGCTGCGCGCATCATCGCAGGCAAAGAAGATAATCAAGGATTTTAAGCCCGACCTCGTCGTCGGTTTCGGCGGCTATGTCAGCGGCCCCGTGCTCCGTATGGCTGCCAAAATGGGCGTGCCCACGGCCATACACGAGCAAAACGCCTTCCCCGGCGTGACAAATAAAGCGCTCGCCGGCAGAGTGGACAGAGTAATGCTCACCGCAAAGCAGGCGGAGAAATACATGAAGCCGAAGAATCCCTGCGTTGTCACGGGTCTGCCGATAAGGGGAGATATTCTCAGGGTCGACCCCGATTTCGCCAAGGCGGAGCTTCAGCTCGGCGGTAAGCCTCTCATCCTCTCGATGGGCGGTAGCCTCGGTGCAAAGCCCGTCAACGACGCGGTGCTCGGCATGATACTCAAGAAATACAAGGCGAATGACTGCGTATTCCTCCATGCCACGGGCAAGGGCGGCGATTGGTTCGTCGAGGAGCTTCGCAAGGCGGGCGTTGACCCGGAGGAGCACCCGAATATCAGAGTCGTCGAGTATATCGACATCCCGAAGTGCCTGCCCGCGGCCGACCTTGTCATCAGCCGCTCGGGCGCAAGCTCGCTCAGCGAGATCCAGGCGCTCGGCAAGCCTTCAATACTTATCCCGTCGCCTTATGTGACGGAGAATCATCAGTATCACAACGCAATGGCGCTCGTCGAGAACGACGCGGCGGTCATTCTTGAGGAAAAGGATCTCACACCCGATTCGCTGACCGAGAAGGTCGATGAGCTGCTCGGCGATAAGTCAAGGCTCGCTAAGATCGGCGCAAACGCCAAGGCGATGGCGGTGCTCGACGCGACGGAGAGAATATACGAGACCCTCTGCGAGATAGTTAAGTAAGGGATAGCCATTCACGCATAAGCGCCCCTCGGAATAGTATGTATCAGAGCTTTCGAGGAGCGTGTGAATATGGAGAATCTCATTATCAGCGGCGGCATCAGACTCGAAGGGAAGACACGGCTGCAAGGCTCAAAGAACAGCTCCCTCCCGATCCTCGCAGCGTGCGCCGCCGTAAACGGAATAAGCGTTATACATAATTGCCCGAGGATAACCGATGTCGATATCGCCGTTGCGATCCTTGAACGGCTCGGCTGCAGGGTCAGCCGTGAGGGCGGCACGGTCACGGTCGATTCGGGCGATATCAATTGCTCAGCCATACCCGAGGAGCTGATGAGCGAGATGCGCTCGTCCATCATCTTTCTCGGTGCCCTGCTCGCAAGATTCGGCAGAGGGAGCGCAACTCTCCCCGGCGGGTGCGAGATAGGGCTGCGCCCGATAGATATGCATATTGCCGCATTCCGCAGCATGGGCGTCGTTATCGAGGAGAGCGGCGGCAGCATGGAATGCACCGCCCCGAACGGGCTGGCCCCGTGCCGCATAAGCCTCTCTTTCCCGAGCGTCGGCGCGACGGAGAATATAATGCTTGCCTCCCTCGCCGCAAAGGGCGAGACGGTGATAACAAACGCCGCAAGAGAGCCGGAGATAAAGGATCTGGCGGATTTCCTGAACGAATGCGGCGCAAATATAATCGGGGCGGGTCAAAGCGTTATCAGGATATACGGCGGCAGGCGCCTGACGGGCGCAGAGCATCGGGTGATACCCGATCGCATTGTCGCCTCCACATATATGGCCTGTGCGGCGGTCACGGGCGGCAGAGCGGTCGTCACCGAGGTCGAGCGGGAGCATCTTGCCCCCGTTATTCCCGTTTTTGAGCTCTGCGGCTGCAAAATCGACTTCGCAAACGGCGAAATGAGCGTTACCGCGCCGAAACGAGCGGAGCGCATCAAATATCTGCGGACTATGCCTTACCCCGGCTTTCCAACGGATTCCCAGGCCCTTGTCACGGCGGTCGCCGCAACGGCAAGGGGCACGAGCATTATTTCGGAGCGGGTGTTTGAGAATCGCTTCCGCCATGTGCCCGAGCTTATCAAAATGGGCGCGGATATACGGGTCGAGGACAGCTGCGTGGCGGTCGTTGAGGGCGTGCCATCGCTCCACGGTGCAAAGGTCACGGC
>SAMEA104315429__coassemble_4038_pt1 | contig 5243 bp, 7 predicted proteins | sample SAMEA104315429__metabat2_low_PE_044 | metagenome-assembled genome bin SAMEA104315429 (sample SAMEA104315429) | gut metagenome | biome: Monkey gut; feature: monkey-associated habitat; material: faeces | place: China | collected 2013 | reverse complement strand
CAGGCTCAATATGGCGGCCGCCACAAGGCTCGACCTCAGAGGCATGACGGTCGACGACTGCATAATCGAGCTTGACCGTTTCATGGATACCGCCCTGAGAAGCGGACTCAATGAGTTCACCATAGTCCACGGCAAGGGCACGGGCGCGCTCAGGAGCGCCGTTACGCGCTATCTAAAGTCCTCACCGTATGTGAAATCGAGCCGTTTGGGTCTCTACGGCGAGGGCGAGGACGGTGTGACTATCGTTACGCTGAAGTGATTCTTGTAAAGCGCAGCGCCTTTACAAATATGGAACACCGTGGCGGTGTGAAAAAGTTTTCCACTTTTTAAACGCTCAAAAACGGGTCTATATTGTGCAGCTTTCGCCGATTCGGCACAAATTATGGCGAAAATATAGGATTTTAACGTGTTTTCCGCACCGAAACGTGGAAAACTCATTCCGAAATCGCAAAAATTAGGGCTTGACATCGGCATGATTTTCGGTTATAATAGGCAAGCTGTAAAGTTTGTGTGCTTTACACATCACCACTAAACGGAGGCAGTCATTCTGCCGAGCTTCCGGGAAAGGAGGGTCAATCGTGGCAAAGAATTATGAAATAGCTATCCTTATTGATTTCTACGGTGAAATGTTGACGGCAAAGCAGCGTGATTTTTTGGAGTATTACTATAATGATGACCTTTCTCTCTCCGAGATAGCCGAGAATGAGGGCATTACCCGCCAGGGAGTCCGTGACGCTATCAAGAGGGCGGAGACTCAGCTCAACGAGATGGAGAGCCGCCTCGGCATGGCAAAGAGATTTGAGGATATGCGAAGCAGCCTCAACGAGATAATCGACTGCGCCAATCAGATAGCCGAGTATAACCTGCGCCACAGCCTCTCAAAAGAGATCAACGACTGCAGCGTGCGTATCAAAGCCGCAGCTATGACAATGCTCGAGAGCTGAGATACGATCTATATTAATTCAACGGATAAGAGGTGACGGATTTGGCATTTGAAGGCCTTTCAGACAGACTTGAAGCTACATTTAAAAATCTGAGAAGCAAGGGCAGCCTTACCGAGGCTGACGTTCGCTCGGCTATGAGAGAGGTCCGCATGGCGCTCCTCGAGGCGGATGTCAACTATAAGGTCGCTAAAGACTTCACTAATACAGTCACCGAGAAGGCGATAGGCGAGAAGGTCATGGAGAGCCTTACGCCGTCACAGATGGTTATCAAGATAGTTCGTGAGGAGCTTGTTAACCTCATGGGCGGCACCAACAGCCGCCTGGCATGCGCCAATCACCCGCCCACAATAGTCCTCATGTGCGGACTTCAGGGCTCAGGTAAGACTACTCACTGTGCGAAGCTCGCGCTTATGCTTAAAAATCAGAATCACCGCCCGATGCTCGTTGCCTGCGATATCTATCGTCCTGCTGCTATCAAGCAGTTGCAGGTCGTCGGCGAGCAGGTCGGCGTGCCCGTCTTTGAGATGGGTCAGACCGATGCCGTCAAGATAGCAAAGGCAGCGGTTGATTACGCCAAGGAGCACGGTCACGACTATGTTATCATAGATACCGCCGGCCGACTTCATGTTGACGAGGCTCTGATGAACGAGCTTAAAGCCATAAAGGCTGAGGTCAAGCCCCATGAGATTCTCCTTGTCGTCGACGCGATGACCGGTCAGGATTCGGTCAACGTCGCAACGGCGTTCAACGACGCTCTCGGCATTGACGGCCTGATCCTCACAAAGCTCGACGGCGATACCAGAGGCGGCGCGGCGCTCTCAGCCCGTGCGGTCACAGGCAAGCCGATAAAATTCGTCGGTACGGGCGAGAAGCTCGAGAATCTCGACGTATTCCACCCCGACCGCATGGCTTCGAGGATACTCGGCATGGGCGACGTGCTCTCCCTTATTGAGAAAGCCGAAATGGCCATCGACGATAAAAAAGCTGCGGAGCTTGAAAAGAAGCTGATGCAAAACAGGTTCGATCTTAACGACCTGCTCGATCAGTTCAATCAGATCCGCAAGATGGGTTCGCTGCGCGAGACTCTCGCAATGCTGCCCGGCATCGGCAAAAAGGCTAACGAGATCGACATCGACGAGCGCAAGTTCGACCGCATGAAGGCGATAATCCTCTCAATGACCGAGAAGGAACGCACCCACCCCGAGATAATCAATCCCTCCCGCAAGAAGAGGATAGCGGCGGGCAGCGGCCAGACCATCGAGGATGTCAACAGATTGCTCAGCCAGTTCAAGCAGATGCAAAAGATGTTTAAGCAGTTCGGCGGCAAGCGCGGCGGCAAACGCCGCAGAAAGCAGCAAATGCGCCTGCCCCAGGGCTTCGACCCCTCGCAGTTCGGAATGTAATTCGGTCACACGGCTGATACATTATATACAAATTTATAATTCATATATTTTGGAGGAATTTTATCATGGCAGTAAAAATCAGACTTCGCCGCATGGGTGCAAAGAAAGCTCCTTTCTATCGTATAGTTGTTGCGGATTCAAGATATCCCCGTGACGGCAGATTCATCGAGGAGATCGGCACCTACAATCCCGTCGTTTCCCCCGTTGAGGTTAAGGTAGACGCAGAGAAGGCAAAGCAGTGGATCGCCAACGGCGCTCAGCCGACCGATACCGTCAAGGCTCTTCTCAAAAAGGAAGGCGTCCTTTAATTCCATAGCGGTATAAAGCGGTGAATTACCTTGCAGGGCAATGCTGCGGTCGGTCTCAGCCGATCGTGCTTGCCGTGGGCAGGGGTATTTCGTCGTATTCTGCTGCACAGTTTAATAATTTTTTAGGAGTACACAAATGAAAGAATTGCTTATAAGCATTGCTCAGGGTCTCGTGGACGATCCCTCTGCGGTCTCCGTTACCGAGGACGCCCCCAATGAGGAGGGCACCGTCGTCTATCACCTGCATGTCAGCGAGAGCGATATGGGCAGAGTTATAGGGAAGCAGGGCAGGATAGCCAAGGCTATCCGCACGGTCATGCGTGCAGCCGCTACCCGCCGTGATTCAAGGGTAGTAGTAGAAATTGATTAAGGATTTTCTTGAGCTGGGCGAGATATGCGGCACCCACGGCGTGCGAGGCGAGCTTCGGGTCAACCCGTGGTGCGATTCGCCCGAGTTTATGACTAAATTCAAAACTTTATACTATGACGGCAATGGGAGCTGTGCGGTCCGAGTTCTATCGGCCAGACCGCACGGCAACATTGTTTTAATGAAGCTCGAGGGCGTTGACAGCGTTGAGAAGGCGCAGTCGCTCAGGGGCAGGATGCTCTATATCCGCCGCAGGGACGCTCATCTGCCCGAGGGGAGCTGGTTTATTGCCGAGCTGATAGGCTGCGAGGTCTATGACGCCGACGATCCGTCAAAGAAGTGGGGCACTCTCACCGACGTGAGCGTTACGGGCGCCAACGACGTGTGGCATATCACCAATGACTCCGGCGAATACCTTATCCCCGCCATCCCCGATGTGGTCGTTGAGACGGATGTCGGGGCGAACCGTATCGTTATCCGACCGCTGAAAGGTATTTTTGACGATGAGGATTGACATTTTAACTCTCTTTCCCGATATGTGTCTCGGCGTGCTCGGCGAAAGCATAATCGGCAGAGCGCGAGAGAACGGCTGCGTCGAGATAAACTGCCGCAATATCCGCGATTATACGGAAGATAAGCATAACCGTGTGGATGACGCGCCCTACGGCGGCGGCACAGGTATGATAATGCAGACCCAGCCCATCTACGACTGCTTCATGTCGCTTTGCGATGAGCTCGGCAAGCGCCCGCATCTTATCTATATGTCTCCGCAGGGCAAGACCCTGACCCAGGAGAGGGTCAAGGAGCTGTCGCAGCTCGATAATGTTGCGCTGCTGTGCGGCCACTATGAGGGCGTTGACCAAAGGGTCATCGACGAGATCGTTGATGAAGAAATTTCCATAGGCGATTATGTTCTCACCGGCGGCGAGCTGCCCGCGCTGATACTTGCGGACGCCATATCCCGTATGCTGCCCGGCGTGCTTGCCAACGAGGACGCTTTCACTTTTGAGAGCCACTACGGCAGCCTGCTTGAGTATCCGCAGTATACACGGCCGTTTGAGTGGCACGGTGAGAAGGTACCCGAAGTGCTTATTTCGGGGCATCACGCCAATATAGCAAAGTGGCAGCGAGAGCAAAGCCTCAAACGGACTTTGGAGCGCCGCCCCGATATGCTCGAGCGTGCGGAGCTGACCGCCAAGGATAAGGAATATATCCGAAAACTGAAGAATGAATAAAAATAAGACCTCTGCAATTGCTTGCAGAGGTCACTTTATTTATACACTTGCAAATGTATCAATAAAATTATGCGTTCTCTTTCTTCTTCTTGAGCAGAACAAGGAGAGCCGCTGCTGTGCCGAGCGCTGCGAAAACGCCGATGGGGGCTGCGACGGAGCCGGTGTCGGGGATGTTGTTATCCTTCTTGGTCCAGCTTGCGTCGAAAGTGAGGTCGTTTGCGGGCATCTTGTCGGGAGCTGCCGGAGTCCAACCTGCGAAATCATAGCCTTCCTTGGTGGGTTCCTTCTCGGGGACGGGGATGCTCTTGCCCTCAAGAACCTTGTAGGTCTTATAGACCTCGCCGTCCACCTTGTAAGTAACGGTGTGGGTCTTCTTAATGAGGGAAGAAACGCCGATGATGGCGATAACGCCGCCGACGATGGCAACGCCGGTGATGATGGCGGTGTTGATGCCTGCGATACCTGCGATGACTGCGCCCGCGATAGCAGTGCCGCCGACAACGTAGGTGATGAATTCCTTGTCAAGCTCAAACTGAGCCTCGAATACGAGATTCTCGGTGCCCATTGCTTCGGGAGCCTCGGGAGCCCAACCGGTGAACTTATAGCCGAATTTCTTAGGCTCTTCTTCGGGGACGGGTATGGGGTCGCCTTCCTTAACGTCATATTCCTTAAAGGTCTTGCCGTCAACGACATACTTAACATTGCCGTCTTTGAGCCACTTTGCGGTGAAGGTGATGTCCTCTGCGGGTACGTTGGTGTAGCTGTGAGCGCTGATGCCCTCGGCGTCAAACCAGCCGGCGAAGGTGTAGCCTTCCTTGACGGGGTCGGCGGGGATGGTAGCGTTCATCGAGGAGCCGTAGGGAACTGTCTTGGAGCTGACCTCAGCGCCGTCGGAAACGTACTTAACGGTCACCTGCTTGAGCTCCCAGGTAGCATAGGCGGTGATGTTCTCGGTGCCCATGGTCTCGGGGAGAGCTGTGAACTGA
>SAMEA104315429__coassemble_3581_pt1 | contig 5761 bp, 6 predicted proteins | sample SAMEA104315429__metabat2_low_PE_044 | metagenome-assembled genome bin SAMEA104315429 (sample SAMEA104315429) | gut metagenome | biome: Monkey gut; feature: monkey-associated habitat; material: faeces | place: China | collected 2013 | reverse complement strand
CGACATAACCGGTGTAGCCTTCACGCAGCGAAGCTGTTGGAATAAATGCGACTTTCTTGGTATCAATTTCTTCTTTTATCAAGCTTCCTACACTGGAAAAGTGCGAACATAAAAACAGTTTCATCTAAGTTCTCCTTTATAACCTTTCTATTTATACTCTTCTTAAAGTCCAAGCTCTTCAACCCACGCCGCAAGCTCCTTATGCCCGACGTTGCCCTTGAAAACCTTGCCGTCCATCAGCTTTGCGCCTTTGCAGCTCGGCGCAAACCGTTCATAACTTCGCTTCTTGTCATACTCCCCTTTTTATTTCAAAAAATCGCTCCGATAATCTATGCGGCGAAAGTCATGCCCTGTCTCTGCCAGATGCGCAATCTTCAAGGCAACCAAGTTGATATCCGTATTCATCGCCTGCGCGATCTGCGCCGATGTGTACCCATAGCCGTAGATGTATTCAAGCACTTCAGCGGAATTGAGCAATATATCTGCCGCAACGATGTTTGCCTCATATTCGGGGGTAGAATTCATTTGGTAGAGCACAAATTCCTGCAGTCCGTCGCCTTTTGCAAGCGTGCGGTGCAGCCTGTCGTGGCCGATCTCATGAGCGCATACAATGCGCTTTGTCTGCGGGCTTAAATCCTTATTCAAAAAAATAAAACGATTCTTCTTAATAACGCGATACATTCCTTTGAGCCGGCCGAAATTCTCGCAATCATCCAAAACAATAATCCCCAGCTCTTTTGCTATCTGAAAAGGATCCCGTGTGCCGCAGCGTCGTACAAGATCGCTGCCAACCTTTGATAACTGTTCGGCATTCATCGCACCACCCCCGCTCGCCGATAGTCATTATCCATTATAAAAATCATACTGTACCAAAATACGGACTTATTTCTCTATCCGCTCTTTCCGATATTTTTTCGGCGTATACTTCCTGTTGTTTTCCTTTGCGATCCAATAGGCTCTGGTAAGCGCCTGCATCGCGCCGTCAAGCGCATCCTCGCTGAGTTTGCCGCCCGCAAACATACCGGTGACTTCACTCACCAGCTCATCTATCTCACGCGCCGCTTTTGCGCCGCCCTGTTCCTGCGCCGTGAGGACAAGCATTCCGCCGTTACCGAGAAGGTACTCCGGCGTCGTACTCAGTGCTTCGGCGAGCTTTTTTACCGTGTCGTATTTCGTCGGCTTTCGAGTGCCGAGCTCATAATTCTGAATCGTCCTTGCCGTAACAGAGACTTTTTCGGCGAGAGCGGCCTGTGTCATATTCGCCTCTGCCCGCTTTTCTTTAAGCCTTTCTTTAAATCCCATAAGGCACCTCCTTCTTTGGCTTTTCACAAACACGAACAAAACTTTCGCCATTCGTATTGACACGAACGCTTTGTTCTGCTATATTAAGTCTGCACGAACGTCTTGTTCGTTAACACTATACCACACGAACGAAATGTGTGTCAATAGCTTTGAGAAAATTAACGCAAAAAAGGCGGCTTTTTATGAATGGAGGTAGCTTATGGACTGCTCAAAATGCAGAAAAGCGTATGTTTCGGTAAATCTCGACGTCGATGAAGAGGGCGTAATTCGTCCACGGCTCATACGCTGGAATAACGGTCTGATTTTTCAAATCGATCAAATTCTATATAAATGCCGTGCATCATCCAAAAAGGTGGGCGGTGGCGGCATCCGTTACACAGTCATGATTCGGGGAAAGGAGTCATTCCTTTTCCATGAAGGCGACAAGTGGTTTGTTGAAGCAAAGGAGAACGCCTGATGAGCTTAATTCAAGAGCAAAGTTTAAAAATCGCAGCATCTGTTATTAAAGACTTCGGCAAGTTCGGCTTTGGGTATTATTCCGCATGGCTTGCGCCGAGCCGAATAATAGGCTCGCAGATACCTTTTACACTCTCACCGGCGGCGTATGAATATGCCATTGAAAAGTTGCATGATAACATCAGCAAGTTTTCAATGGATGCCGGACCATTGAAATATAGCAAAATCTTTATTTGAAGATAATCATCTCCTCATACTCGGTGCAATAATGTCCGAAGTTCTCGATGAGAGCATGCTTGGTAGTATGAAAAAGGAGCGACCCCGAAAGGTCACTCCTAATAGATATATGAGTTATTTTGTCAGAACAATTCTACCCTGCCAAGCAGCAGGTCGATCAGATTGCAGTGGAAGATGCCGTTGTCATCATAAAAATTGTGCGGCACATCCATGCGAACGATGATCTTTTTGAAGAAATCCTTGGTAAGCATCAGCGATGCCAGCTCAGAGGATTCTTTTTTATCGGTATCCATGCGGAAAGCGGACTGAATATAGATTTTTTTATCCGCATCGTTTACCACAAAGTCGATTTCTTTCTGAACCTTGCTGTCGCCTGCGCGGTCGCAAACCACACCGACATCAACAGAGTACCCGCGCCGCAGAAGTTCATTGTAGATGATGTTTTCCATGATGTGACCGGGATCGTACTGGCGGTAATTCAGTCGTGCGTTCCGAAGTCCGATATCCGTATAGTAGTATTTGTTCGGATACTTGAAATAGGTCTTTCCTCTGACATCGTATCGCTTTGCCATTGAAATGAGGAAAGAGTCGATAACATACTGCACATAGTTTGAAACCATCGCAGGATTGATTTTTTCGTTCTTCATGGACGCGATGGCATTTGCGATATTGGTCGGATTCGTCAGCAAACTGATCTGCGAAGCAAGGAAGTCCAAAATATCATTCAGAACATCCTCGCGCTCGATGCCGTTTCTCTCCACAATATCCTTGACATACAATTCGCTGTATAGGGAGGTCAAATAATCCTTCTTATCTTTGTCATCCTCCAGTGCTAAAAGTCTCGGCATACCGCCATAGAGCATATAAGTATCCAGTGCTTTTCGTTCGTCACCGCCCACGGCAGAATAAAACTCGGCAAATGACAGCGGGAACACATGAATCTGCGTAGCACGACCGCGAAACTCTGTTGCGATATCTTTCGACAGCCCTTTGGAGTTACTGCCGGTGACATAAACATCAAGGTTTTTATATGCCTTGAGTTCGTTTAGCATATCGTAGATAGTAACCTCGATGCCGCCGTTTTCCTTGTCCACTACTTTCGTGGTGAGCTGCACCTCGTCAATAAACAGATAGAACTTATCGTCCTTCTTGTCAAGGACGGCACTTTCTACATATTCACACAAAGTAATGGGGTTTCTGAACTTATAATAGCGGCGTTGATCCAGTTCGATTTTCAAAATATGATCTTCCGAAACATTCTGCGAAAGAAGATACTCGAAAAACAGATCGAAAAGCAGTACGGACTTGCCGCATCTGCGTATGCCCGTGATGACTTTTATCTCACCGTTCCACATACTGTGGATCAGCCGTTCCATATAGGAGTCTCGTTTAACCATGCATTTCACCTCATACTTGGGACAAAACCGTCCGAACTTCTATGTGTAGTATACCACGATTTTTGAAAAAAATCAAGGCTATACGAAAAAGTTCACAAAGAAGTTGCGCCGGAAATGGACTAAGTACAAGGTAATCTGTTTGACACGATTCAAATTTTATCCAAAGTAAAACTGCTCGCCGTGATCAGTTCATGGTGGGCAGTTTTTGTCAGAGGAAAACTAATCATCGCTGCGGTGCATTTATCCGATCATGCAATGAGTGAAACTATGTACTGCACCTTCATTTCATGCCCCGTGCAGGATCTCAATTTGCGTGTAAATTCAAACATTCGTCCGGGACACATCTTCTTGACCATCTGACCGCCGACAGAACCGGCTTCCTTGGAAGAAAGATCGCCGTTGTAGCCCTGCTTGAGGTTCACGCCGACCTCTCTGGCAGCTTCCATCTTGAACTTATCAAGAGCCTCACGAGCCTGAGGTACGACTGCGTTATTCTTAGACATTTCGTTTCCACTCCTTTGCTGTCAATTATGCGTTTGCTTTATTATTTTTGCTTCCTCTCCCCGCAATATGAATGACAATTTTTCGACTTAATGGAAGTTTTAAGCTGTCAAAAATCCTATCTTTATTGTAACAAAACTACGTCCTGTTAATAATTGCGAGAATTCGTAAATTAAAACTGTTTACCGAATCCGAGTTTATATGTCGTTTTCTTTATTGTTTTCACATTTCCGTCTCTCGCTCCGTCCTTGCTCCGTAAAGCCTTCTCCCTCATCAGAGAGAGGCTAATGCCGTTTTCACCTCTGTGCTTTTTACACGGGCGGAGATGCTCATCCCTGTGATGACAATTACATATTGTCATTATTTTACAGAAATGCCGAGAGCGGCGGTGTTTTCTTGTCAGGCATTAAATCAATGTCTGTCCGTACACAAAATGTTTACAAAATCCATTAAAAATCATATGAACCGATTTCGGTTTCAGTTGTCTTACATAGCCGGGCAATGCAAAACATACCGATATTTTCAATTGACTTTCATACTGCAATGTTATATAATTTTATCATATTGTCGAATTATGTAACAGCGGATGTGAGGGAATGGACAACAAAAAAGATCTGGTAGTGTCTCTGTTTACCGACTATTGCGGCGGAAACAAGGACGCCTTCGCTCAGCTTTATACCGAGACGCTTGACTACACCTATCGTATAGTCAGGCTTTTTATCGCCTCCGAGCAGGACGCCGAGGATATGGTGCAGAATGTGTATCTCAAAGTACTCGAAAAAGCGGATACGCTGAAAAACCCCAACTGCTTCTATACCTGGCTGCGCCGAGTGACGGAGAATGAGTGTAAAAACCATCTGAAAAAGCACAAGCCGGTGCTTTGGTCAGGCACGCAGGGGGATTTTGACAGCAGCATCAACAGCGAGCGTGCTATAGTCTCAACGGAGGTAAGCGTTGAGACGGATGAAGTGAATAAAATGCTGTTTGAAGCGATCGAGACCCTGCCGCAGGAGAAGCGTGTATGCCTACAGCTTTATTATTTTGAGGGTGCGGATATCGCCGAGATAGCTTCTGCGCTCGGCATACCTCAAGGCACGGTCAAAACAAGGCTGTTTGTCTCAAGGAAAAAGCTCGAAAAAGAGCTTAAAAAGAGCGGCGTCGGCAAAGACGTTTTCTACTCTGTCGGCATCATACCGCTCATCGCCTCGGCGTTTGCATGGCACTCGTCAAAGGTGCATGCCCCCGCAGCATTGGCTTCAAAGGCCTCCGCGATAGCCTCGGGTGCAGCCGCTCCGACGGCGGCAGCGGCAGGCGTTACCGTCGCAAGCGCAGCGGGTGTCACCGCAGGGGTCGTGCTGCCCAAAATAGCGGCCGTAGTCACAGCGGCGGCAGTTGCAACGGGCGGCGGCGCAGCGGTCAAAACATATGTGGAGCATAAAAAAGACGCTCTCGTTATTGAAAGCACGGCGGACGAATCCTTCCCCCGCTCGGAGTATGTTGCAGCGGTTTCGATTGCGGCGGATACCACAAACACCGTCACCTCCGAGACATCCTCTGCGGCGACTTCATCCGCTGCTCCGTCGACCGTCAGGGCAACGGCTGTAAATGCCCCGACCGAAACCGTGCCTGTTGTTATTTCTCCCTCCGCGTCGGCAACGGTGAGAGCCACGACCACGGCAAAGCCTACTACGACAAAAAAGAATAAGACCACCACCGCTAAAGCTACCACGACCGCAAAGGCCACAAAGGCTACGGAAAAAGCAGCCGAAAAAACCACCGCCGAGCAAACGACCAAAGAATCGGACGAGAAGAATTACTCGCTCTCGGGCGGCACGATAACCTCATACAGCGGCAGCGCTTCGACCGTC
>SAMEA104315429__coassemble_2753_pt1 | contig 7050 bp, 5 predicted proteins | sample SAMEA104315429__metabat2_low_PE_044 | metagenome-assembled genome bin SAMEA104315429 (sample SAMEA104315429) | gut metagenome | biome: Monkey gut; feature: monkey-associated habitat; material: faeces | place: China | collected 2013 | reverse complement strand
GGCAGGTCTATAACCCTGAGACCCGAGGTCACGGCGGGCGCGGTCCGCTCCTTCCTCGAGCACGGCCTTTTTAACGAAGCGCTGCCGCAGAAGCTCTGCTACCTGCTCAACTGCTACCGCTACGAGAAGCCGCAGGCGGGCAGATGGAGAGAATTCCAGCAGTTCGGCGTCGAGACCCTCGGCGCGGCTTCACCCGCCGCGGATGCTGAGATAATCTCGCTCGCAAACGAGATATTTGCATTCCTCGGCGTTGAGGGCATCGAGCTGCATCTCAACTCGATAGGCTGCCCCGAGTGCAGGAAGAATTATCACAAGGCGCTCAAGGAGTATTTTGAATCTCGCAAGAGCGAGCTTTGCGGCACCTGCCTCGAGAGGCTCGAGAAAAATCCGATGAGGATCCTCGACTGCAAAAGCCCGATATGCAAGGAGATATGCAAGGACGCCCCCGTTATCACCGATTATATCTGCGACGAGTGCTCCGCTCACTTCAAGAGCGTTCAGAAGTATCTCGACGCAATGAACATTGAATATGTTATCGACCCTCACATCGTAAGAGGTCTTGATTATTACACCCGCACCGTGTTTGAATTCATCTCGAATCAGATAGGCGCTCAGGGCGCGGTCTGCGCCGGCGGACGCTATGACGGGCTGGTCGAGGAGCTCGGCGGGCCGCACGTCCCGTCGCTCGGCTTCGGCCTCGGCACGGGCAGGCTGCTCATGCTGCTCGAGGCTCAGGGGATAGAGCTTCCCGCTCCCTCCGGCTGCGAGCTTTACATTGCCCCGATGGGCGAGGACGCCTCGGTCAAGGCAATGTCGATAGTCGCCGACCTCAGGGCGGGCGGCATCAGTGCCCAGACCGACGTGGTGGGTCGCTCGCTCAAGGCTCAGATGAAATACGCCGACAAGATAGGCGCGAAATACACAATGGTGCTCGGCGACGACGAGATCGCAAAGGGCGAGGCCGTTATAAAGGATATGGACAGCGGCGAGACCGAGACTCTCTCGCTCGACGGGCTTGAGGACAGCTTCATGCAGCTCATGCTCCGCAGGGAGAGCGACGCTCTGAGAGAGACCCTCACCGACGGGCTCAGCGACGAGCTCGGCGGCATAGATATCACAGCGCTTTTATAATACACAAAAGTTTTGAAAGAAGGCTTTTTGATAATGGATTTTATGACCGGACTTAAAAGAACCGATTACTGCGGCTCGCTGCGCCTTGCCGATGTCGGCAGGGAAGTGACCGTCGCGGGCTGGGTACAGAGGCAGAGAGACCTCGGCGCCCTCATCTTCGTTGACCTGCGTGACAGAGAGGGCATAGTGCAGCTTGCCTTTGATGAATCCACCCCCAAGGAGATATTTGACAAGGCTTTCGGCGTCAGGAGCGAATATGTGCTCATGGCAAAAGGCGTTGTAAGGGAGCGTTCGTCAAAGAACGCCGATATCCCGACCGGCGATATCGAGATAGAGGTGACCGACCTCAGAGTGCTTGCAAAGAGCGAAACTCCGCCCTTTGAGATAGTCGAGAACTGCCAGACCTCGGAGCTTACGAGGCTCAAGTACCGTTATCTTGACCTGCGTCGCCCCGACCTGCAAAAGAATATCCTCATGCGCCACAAGATAGCCAAGATAACCAGAGATTACTTTGACGAGAACGGCTTTATCGAGATAGAGACCCCCATCCTCATCCGCTCCACCCCCGAGGGCGCAAGGGATTATCTCGTCCCCAGCCGTGTGCATAAGGGCAAGTTCTACGCCCTGCCGCAGTCCCCGCAGCTTTATAAGCAGCTCTCAATGGTCGCGGGCTTCGACCGCTATATGCAAATAGCCCGCTGCTTCCGCGACGAGGATCTCAGAGCGGATCGCCAGCCCGAATTCACCCAGATAGACCTTGAGATGTCCTTTGTCGACATGGAGGACGTGCTCGCGATAGGCGAGGGCTTCATGGAGAGAGTGTTCAGAGAGGCTCTCGGCGTTGAAGTGAAGCTCCCCCTGCCCAGGCTTACATATAAAGAGGCTATGGAGCGCTACGGCAGCGACAAGCCCGACACCCGCTACGCAATGGAGATAACGGATCTGAGCGAGGTCGTCGCAAAGTGCGGCTTCGGCGTATTCACCGGCGCAATTGAAGCGGGCGGCAGCGTCAGATGCATCACCGCCAAGAACGCTGTCAACACCCTCACAAGGAAAGAGATAGACAAGCTCACCGACGCCGCAAAGGGAGTCGGCGCAAAGGGTCTCGCATGGGTCAGAATGAATGAGGACGGCACCTTCAGCTCCTCATTTGCAAAGTTCCTCACCGAGGACGAGATGAAAGCCGTGCTCGCAAAGGCTGACGCGCAGGCGGGCGACGTGGTGCTCATAGTCGGCGACGGCAAGAATTCCACCGTTCTCTCAGTGCTCGGCGCTCTGCGTCAGACGGTCGCAAAGAAGCTCGATATTATCCCCGAGGGTCAGTATAATCTCCTTTGGATCACGGAATTCCCGTTCTTTGATTGGGATGAGGAGCTTGGCCAGTTTGTCGCGATGCACCACCCGTTCACCGCTCCGATGGACGAATGCCTCGAATACCTCGAGACCGACAAGGCAAAGGTCAGGGCAAAGGCATATGACCTTGTGCTCAACGGCATTGAGCTTTGCTCCGGCTCGATAAGAATAACCAACCCCGAGCTTCAGAGCAGGATATTCTCGCTGCTCGGCCTGAGCGACGAAGAGGCTCACTCAAAGTTCGGCTACCTGCTTGACGCCTTCAAATACGGCGCACCGCCGCACGGCGGCATGGGCATCGGCCTTGACAGGCTTATCATGCAGATGCTCGGCTGTGAATCGCTCAGAGACGTTATCGCTTACCCGAAGGTTCAGAATGCGAGTGAGCCGATGACCGACTGCCCCGCAGACGTTGACGGCGTGCAGCTCACCGACCTCGGAATCGCGATAACCGAGCACGAATGATCGCATATAATGGATAAGAAAAATTATTATTGAAAGGATGCAATTATATGGCAAGAGTTTACAATTTCTCGGCAGGCCCCTCAATGCTCCCCGAGAGCGTGCTCAACAGAGCAGCGGCGGAAATGCTTGATTATAACGGCACGGGTCAGTCCGTCATGGAGATGTCCCACCGTTCAAAGGCGTACGAGCCGATAATCTACGGCGCACTTGATCTTTTCAGAGAGATTCTGGGTGTTCCCGACAACTACAAGATCATTTTTTGCCAGGGCGGAGCTTCGACTCAGTTTGCGGCTATCCCGCTCAACTTTATGAACGGCAGCGGCAAGGCGGATTACGTCCTCTCCGGTCAGTTCTCCACCAAGGCTTACAAAGAGGCTCTCAAATACGGCGAGCCCAAGGCTGTCGCCTCCTCCAAGGAGCAGAATTTCAGCTGCATCCCCGAGCTTGACAAGGCGAACTTCACCCCCGACGCAGATTATTTCTATATCTGCCAGAATAATACCATCTACGGCACCCGCTTCACCGAGCTGCCCGACACCGGCGACGTGCCCCTGATAGCGGACGTTTCCTCCTGCTTCCTTTCGGAGCCCATGGATGTCTCCAAATACGGCGTTATCTACGGCGGCGCTCAGAAGAACGTTGCCCCCGCAGGTCTGACCGTCGTTATCGTCAGAGAGGATCTGCTCGGCAAGGCGAGGGATATTACCCCCTCCATGCTCGACTACAAGCTCCTTGCGGACAACGACTCGATGTATAACACCCCGCCGTGCTACTCCATCTATATGTGCAAGCTCGTGCTTGAGTGGATAAAGAATTTCGGCGGTCTTGAGGCAATGAAGCTCCACAATGAGAAGAAGGCTTCGATCCTCTATGATTTCCTTGACGGCAGCAAGATGTTCCACAACCCCGTCAAGAAGAGCGACCGCTCCATGATGAATGTCACCTTCGTCACCGATAGCGACGAGCTGAACGCAAAATTCGTCAAGGACGCAGCTGAGGCAGGCTTCGTCAACCTCAAGGGTCACCGCTCCGTCGGCGGCATGAGAGCCAGCATCTATAACGCAATGCCCATCGAGGGCGTTGAGAAGCTGGTCGACTTCATGACCGAGTTTGAGAAGAAGAACTGAGCGGGGGAATGACGATGTTTAATATCCTTACACTCAACAAAATTTCAAAGGTGGGTCTCGACAAGCTCGACCCCGCCAAATATACCTGCTCTGACTCCGTTGAAGCGCCGGACGCTATTCTCGTTCGCTCCGCTTCGATGCATGAGATGACTCTCTCGCCCGCCACTCTCGCCATAGGCAGAGCGGGCGCAGGAGTCAACAATATCCCCGTCGCCGACTTCGGCGCACAGGGCGTGGCGGTATTCAACACCCCCGGCGCAAACGCAAACGCAGTCAAGGAGCTTGTGCTTTGCTCCCTCTTCCTTGCATCGAGGAAGGTCGCTTCGGCGGTCGACTGGTGCAAGACCCTCAAGGGTGAGGGCGACGCAGTCGGCAAGCTGGTCGAGAAGGGCAAGAGCGCCTTCGCAGGCCCCGAAATTCTCGGCAAGACCCTCGGCGTTATCGGCCTCGGCGCTATCGGCACTCTCGTTGCAGAGGGCGCAAAGGCGCTCGGCATGGATATCGTCGGCTACAATCCCAAGCTTTCCGAGGAGAGGATCGCCGTCCTCACTTCAAAGGGAATAAAGCTCATGTCAAGCCTTGATGAGCTGTATGCGGCGAGTGATTATATTACTCTCCACCTGCCCCTCAACGACTCGACAAGAGGCATGATAAACGGCGAGGCGATAGCCAAGATGAAGGACGGCGTACGCATTCTCAACTTCGCAAGAGGCGAGCTGGTCGACTCCGACGCGCTGATCACAGCCCTCGGCAGCGGCAAGGCGGCGGCATATGTGACCGATTTCCCGACCGACGCTCAGATAGGCGTTGACGGCGTGACGGCGATACCGCACCTCGGCGCATCCACCCCCGAGAGCGAAGAGAATTGCGCCGCAATGGCGGCTGTCGAGATAGCCGATTACCTTGAAAAAGGAGCAGTTAAGAACTCCGTCAATCTGCCGAACACCAACCTGCCCGAGAGCTTTGAGAGCCGCACCTGCTTCATCCACAATGAGGATGAGGCATTCGGCACGAAGGTCACCGCAGCGGCGGCGGCGCAGGGCGCAGCGGTCAAGAATCTCTTCACCGCAAGCAAAAAGGGACTCGGCTACACGGTCATCGACACCGACAAGCCCCTCGACGTGAGCGGAATTGAAGCTATCCGCATCCGTGCTCTTTAATTCATAATGCAAAAAACCCCGAGCAAGCGTTTGATTACGCCGCTCGGGGAATTTTTATACCTTGATTCAGATGTTGGCTGCCAAATTCAGCAGGTCAATGGCTCCGACGGGGCACTGCTCGGCGCATTTGCCGCAGCCGGTGCATTTGTCGGGGTCGACCTTGGCGCAGAAGCTCTCGACGGTCACGGCGCCGCTCTCGCAGGCCTTGACGCACTTCATGCAGCCGATGCAGCCCGCCGTGCATTCCTTGCGGGTGACTGCGCCCTTGTCGTGATTCTTGCAGAGCACCGCGGCGTTGACAGAGTCAACGGGCAGCATCTCGATAAGTCCTTTGGGGCAGGTCTTGACGCATTTGCGGCAGGCATGGCAGGCGGCAGGGTCGATGTGAGCCACGCCGTCGCAGAGCCTGATAGCCTCATATTCGCAGGCGGCTACGCAGTCGCCGTAGCCGTCACAGCCGAAGCGGCATTCGCCCTTGCCGTTGTAGAATTTCTCAACAGCGGCGCAGGACTTTGTTCCTGTGAATGTAAATCTGTCCTTAGTCGCTTTTTCACAGCCGTTGCAACGCACATAGGCTACCTCACGGATAAATTCTCCGCCCTCGGTACCCATTATTGCGTTTATCTTCTTCATAACATCCGCTCCGCCCGGCTTACACAGGTTAGTCGGTGCGCCGTCATGAGCTACGGCGGCGGCATAGCCTGCACAGCCCGAATAACCGCATCCGCCGCAGTTTGCACCGGGAAGTGCCTCGGTTATCTTTGCCTCGGTTTCATCTGTCTTCACAGCCAGCACCTTTGACGCTATCAGCAGTAATATACCCGAAAGTGCGCCGAAGCCGAGAAATATAAGTATAGGTAAAATATATTCTTTCATCGTCTTTCCTTTCGCTTAACCGCCGAAAATTCCGTCAACTACACCGCCGAAGCCTATAAACGCAAGCGATACTATCGAAGCCGCCATAAGCGTTATCGGTGCACCCTGAAGTGCCTTAGGTATGTCGCAGCGTTCAAGTCTTGAACGTACACCTGAGAATATTATCATAGCTATCATAAAGCCAAGACCCGCACCGAACGAGTTTACAACGCTCTCTAAAAGGTCATAGTCTTTTGTAAGGTTGAGCAGTGTAACACCGAGTACGGCACAGTTTGTGGTGATAAGGGGAAGATACACGCCGAGCGACTTATAAAGCGGCGGCATATATTTTTTCAGCACCATTTCAACAAGCTGAACGAATACGGCTATTACAAGGATAAACGCTATCGTATTCATATACTCTATTCCGAGCGGAACAAGTATGCCATAGTAGATAGGATAGGTAACAAGGCTTGCACAGACCATTACGAACGTAACCGCCGCACCCATACCTATAGAGCTGTCGAGCTTCTTTGAAACACCTAAGAAGGGGCAGATACCGAGGAATTTTGATAATACGAAGTTCTCGGTCAGAATGCCTGTCAGCAGTATTATCATCAGATTTTTTGCGATTTCCATTACTGCTCACCTCCGTTACTGTTTGCCTTGTCGCAGGCACCGGGGCAGCCCTCTGCGTTGGGGCAATTGTGACAGCCGATCTCACGGGGCTTTTTCTTCATAAGGCGGTTTACAACGGCTATAACGGCACCGAGTACAAAGAATCCGCCTGCAGGGAGAATAAACAGCGTCATAGGCTCTATAAATTCAGGCATTACGGTAATTCCGAACCACTGACCCGAACCGAATATCTCACGGACAGAGCCTACAAGCACAAGCGTCAGCGTAAAGCCGAGTCCCATTCCAAGACCGTCCATTATCGACGGAACGACCTTATTTTT
>SAMEA104315429__coassemble_2552_pt1 | contig 7427 bp, 7 predicted proteins | sample SAMEA104315429__metabat2_low_PE_044 | metagenome-assembled genome bin SAMEA104315429 (sample SAMEA104315429) | gut metagenome | biome: Monkey gut; feature: monkey-associated habitat; material: faeces | place: China | collected 2013 | reverse complement strand
CATCGGCACGCCGTTGACATCCGCGCGCTTCTCGGGGATTATCTCGGGGCCGCCGTCAATTGGTCTGCCGAGGCCGTCGAAAACTCTGCCGAGCATGTCGAGCGAAAGACCCAGCTCCATCTGCCTGCCGAGGAAGCGCACCTTGCTCTCGGCGAGGTTGATGCCGGTCGAGCTCTCAAAGAGCTGCACAAGGGCGTTCGTGCCGTCGACTTCAAGGACTCTGCAACGCCTTTTTTCGCCGTTTGCAAGCTCTATCTCGCCGAGCTCGTTATATGCGACGCCCTCGACCTCACGCACGAGCATAAGGGGGCCTGCGACCTCTTGTATCGTTCTGTATTCCTTGGGCATCAGAATTCCTCCTTGCTGTCCACAGCGTTCTTGAGCTGCTTTTTAAGGGCGGCCGATACGGCTGCGTATTCGTCGTCGATATTATCCTCGTGGATATACTTGAATCTGCCTATCGACTCTCTGACAGGCAGCTTGACGATATCCTCGATATCCGCGCCATTGCCGAGTGCGTCGAGCGATTCGTCATAGAATTCGGTGACGAGCTTCATCATATAATATTGCTTTTTGAGCGATGAATAGGTGTCCACCTCGTGGAACGCGAGCTGATGCAGGAAGTCCTCTCTGATTGAGCGGGCAGCCTCCATCTTGAGCCTGTCGGGGGCGGAGAGCGCGTCCATACCGACGAGCTTGACTATCTCGTCAAGGGCGGCTTCGTCCGAAAGGAGGCTCATGAGCCTGCCTCTGAGGGTCATCCATTCGTCGCTGACGTTTGCGTTGAACCATTTGCCGAGCGAATCGGCGTAGAGCGAGTAGCTGGTGAGCCAGTTGATGGCGGGGAAGTGACGCTTGTAGGCGAGAGCCGAGTCAAGACCCCAGAAGACCTTGACTATACGAAGGGTCGCCTGCGAAACGGGCTCCGAGATGTCGCCGCCGGGGGGCGAAACCGCACCGATAACGGAGAGAGCGCCCTCTCTGCCGTTTGTGCCGAGCGAAATAACTCGACCGGCTCTCTCGTAGAACTGTGCAAGGCGGCTGCCGAGGTAAGCGGGGTAGCCCTCCTCGCCGGGCATCTCTTCAAGCCTGCCGGACATTTCACGCAGAGCCTCCGCCCAACGCGAGGTGGAGTCCGCCATAAGAGCGACGGAGTAGCCCATGTCGCGGAAGTATTCGGCTATCGTGATGCCGGTGTATATCGAAGCCTCACGGGCTGCAACGGGCATATCTGAGGTGTTGGCTATCAACACCGTGCGCTCCATGAGCGATTTGCCTGTGTGCGGGTCGATAAGCTCGGGAAATTCGTTAAGAACGTCGGTCATCTCGTTGCCGCGTTCGCCGCAGCCGATGTAGACGACGATATCCGCCTCAGCCCATTTCGCAAGCTGATGCTGGGTGACGGTCTTGCCGCTGCCGAACGGGCCGGGAATCGCCGCAACGCCGCCCTTGGCTATCGGGAAGAGTGCGTCGATAACTCTCTGGCCCGTTACAAGGGGCACGTCGGGCGAGAGCTTCTTTGCATAGGGTCTGCCCTTTCTGACAGGCCACTTCTGCATGAGGGTGAATGTGTAATCTTCACCGTTATCCTTGGTGATAACGCCTACGGGGTCGGTGACGGTGAAATCCCCCTCGCTTATGCTCTTGACCGTGCCGGAGACGGCAGGGGGAACCATTATTTTGTGGTTGACTATATCGGTCTCCTTGACCGTGCCGAGCACGTCGCCGCCCTTGACCCTGTCGCCCGCCTTGACGGTGGGAACAAAGTGCCAGCGGGCGTCTCTGCTCAGGGCGGGGACCTCAATACCTCTCGTCAGGCTGTTGCCGACGAGGTCGCGTATGACGTTCAGCGGGCGCTGGATACCGTCGAATATGCCCTTGATGAGGCCGGGGCCGAGCTCAACGCTCAGCGGCTCGTTAGTGGATTCGACGGGCTCACCCGTGCCTATGCCCGAGGTCTCTTCATAGACCTGGATCGAGGCTCGGTCGCCGTGCATTTCTATTATTTCACCGATCAGACGGCTGTCGCTGACACGCACGACGTCAAACATATTGGCGTCTCTCATGCCGGAGGCAACGACGAGCGGACCGGAGATCTTAGTTATAACACCTTTACTCATATTTCTTGTGTGCCACGCCTTTCATTAGTTTATGACAGTATATCGGAGCCGACGGCCTTCTCGACGAATTTGCTGACGCTGTCAAGCCCGAGCCCCGTATTGCCCCTGACACCGGGCACGGGAACTATGGCGGGCAGCGGCCTTGAGGCGTAACGCTCGATCTCCTCGAGCATCCCCTCGGCGAGCTGCTCCGTTATATATATTACCCCGTAGCCGTTGTCGGCGAGCTTCCTCAGAGTGTGAGCGCCCTCGGCGGGGTCGGTGACGGGGAATATGCTGATGCCGAGCGAGGCGAAGCCGTAGATGCTGTCTTTATCGCCCATGGCGGCTATCTTATACATATATATCCCTCACTCTCTCTGAAATTATCTCTGCGGGGACTCCGCTTGCCTTGGCGGAGAGAATTATTCTGACGTTTTTTGCCTCCGCCTGCTTTGCGTAGTAATAAGCTATCAGCGGGTCGGGGCCGAAGGTCGCGTATTTAGCGTTCTCAAGCCTTGAGACTATCTCGTTGTCGCACTGCTTCTCAAACGCCGTGAAGCTCTCGCCGAGGCTCTCGGCAAGGAAGCCGTAATCCGTTGCCGCGATATATTCGGCGGCTTTCTCGGGTGTTGAGCAGTGGCTCAGCAGCTCCTCAAAGTCGAGGCTGCTCTCACAGGCGGCGTCAAGCGCGAAGTCCGCGCTCTTGTTCATCTTGGCGCAGCGCAGGGCGAGCTTGATGTTTGCGGCGACCGCAAGCAGGTCGGCTATGCCCTCAAGCAGGGGGCTGCCCGCCTTTGCGGCGAAACTGCGGCGAGCCTCAAGCGAGGCTTTGTCTATCGCAGTTTCCGCAAGCTGACCGCTCGAGAGCTTGGATACCGCCGTCATAGCCTTCTCGGCGCACGGGCGCAGATATTCGGGCAGCAGCTCAAGGTCGTTGTTCTTGATAGCTTCGGTTATAACGGCCGTGTCGGTAACGCAGGGATAAATGTAGTATGCGGCGGGGTCAAGGTCGGAGAAAACGCATTTCACCGCTGCCTTGAGATTGGTGAAGTCGTTTGCAATGACGAGCGCCTCAAGCAGCTCGGCGTCGGGGGCGCATTCTTCGATCAGCTCCCATGCGCCGCTCAGATCCTTCTCCGCAATGTCGAAGCTCTCGCCTTTTTCGGGGACGGCAAAGCCCTTGTCGGCAAGCAGTCTGACTGCCGCCTCATAGCTCTCCGCCTCAATGAGCTGATCAATATCGGCTCGTGTGAGCAGCTTCGTTTCGTTGGCTCTTATCCTCGCCACGGCGTAGGCGTATTCGGTTTCGTGCATATTCTTCACCGCCTAAAATATCATTTCGCCGATCTGAGCCTTCAGCTCCTCGGCGCTTGATTCGATAACGGCCTCAAAGGTGCAGTTGACCTCGATATCGCCGTAGACGAGCATGATGCCGCTCTCAATGCGGGCCGCTTCCTTTGAAAGGGTGCAGGTCGAGCCTTTTGCGCTCAGAGCGGAGCAAAGACGCGCCTCAAAATCGGCGGGCAGCCTTGCGAGATCCGCCGAGCCGAGGTATGCGGTGCATTCGCCCTTCATGGCGCTCTCGGAGGCGAGCTTGATGACCGAGGCAAAGTATTGATCCTCGGGCAGAGCTTTAACGGCCGCAAGCAGCTTATTGAGAGTCTCGTTGACCGCCTCGACCTTTGCGGCGAGCAGAGTCTGCCTCTCCTGCTGAGTGATGCCGGATTTCGCAACGGCGATTATCTGTTCGCTCTCCTTTTCGGCGGCGGCGATAATTGCATCGGCATTCTTTTGGCCGTCCTCACGGGCAGCGGCGATTATCTTATCGCACTCGGCTGCCGCTGCGGCCTCGGCGGAATCGCATCTTGCTTTCCCGTCGGAGTTTATTTTTGAAATAATTTTTTCTAAACCTGTCATCGGGAGTTCATCCTCTCGCTTAATCAAACATCAAGGCCGGAAACGCTTATGATTGAAAGCAGGGAAACAAGCAGGGCAAGCACGGCGTAGGTCTCGACCATGACGGCGAGAGTGATCGCCTTACCGCTCTGGTCGGGCTTCTTGGCAACGATGCTAACGCCCGCCGCTGCGGCTTTGCCCTGAGCTATTGCCGAGAAGTAGCCGACAATGGCGATGGGCAGGCAGGCTGCGAAATAGAGCAGGCCTCTTGCAAGCGAGATAGGCTCATAGGAGCCGCCGATGATGCCGACCTGAAGAAGAACAAGGATGGCTGCAAGGAAGCCGTAAAGGCCCTGGGTGCCGGGGAGTATCTGGAGAATAAGGACTTTACCGAATTTTGAGGGATCCTCGGTGATGACGCCTGCGCCTGCCTGACCGACGAGGCCGACGCCCTTAGCCGAACCCATGCCTGCGAAAATGGCTGCGAAAGCAGCGCCTACGAGAGCAAAAACTATACCGAGATTATTCATTGACTTTTTCCTCCTTGAGAGAAATATATTTTGTATTTGTGCCGAACGGGGCGAAGGCTCTGCCGCCGCCCTCATAGAATTTTGAATACAGCTCAACGTATTGGAGCCTGTTGGTGTGGACATAGGTGCCTATCATGTTGATAGCGATATTCACCGTGTGGCCGAAGATAAAGACAAAGAAGAGCAGAATGCCCTTTGCAACGGGATTCGACGGGATAGTGCCGAGCATATTGACGACCTGGGCGATAACGCCGGTGCAAAGGCTCAGGGCGAGCAGCCTTGAGTATGAAAGCACGTCGCCGAGGTAGCCCGAGCCGACATTATAAAGACCGTAAAGGCCGCCGCCGAGCTTGCCGAGCAGCTTCTTTGACGAGCGCCCGGAGGTCAGCACTACAAGCGCTGCGCCCGCAATGGCAAGGTATTTGCCGACTGTGAGCACCGTCTGCGGGAAGCCGCCGGCCACCATGTTGGCGCATATCGGGGCTATGCCCGTTACGAGCAGATAGATGGGCACGGTGTCGCAAAGCGCGTCGAGCTTCTTGCCCTCTTTCCAAAGCATTACCAGCCTGACGGTGAGGCCGAGGAAGAGGTGGCATATGCCGAAGAGGAATGAGAACAGCAGCAGCGTCATGGGATTGTTGCCCGAGAGGGGATCCATCCATATGGCGATGTCTGCGGTGGTCAGGTTTTTGCCGAAGAAGTTGTTGGCGATAACGGGGATTATATCGCCGAACCAGCCGCCGAACATTGCGCCCCAAAATACGGTCGAGATGCCGCAGTAAAAATACAGATCCATCGTCTTACGCATTTTGTCGCTGAGCTTGAATTTTTTCTTGGCTATCGTTGTGAAAATGACCATCAGCAGGCCGTAGCCGGCGTCCGAGAGCATTAATCCGAAGAAGAAATAATAGAAAAATGCCATTATCGGGCTGGGGTCCGGGTCGTCCTTGGACGGGAGCGCGTACATTTCGGTTATCGCTTCCATCGGGGCATTGAATCTGTTGTTTTCAAGCAAGACCGGGATATCCGCATCCTCCGGCGGCTCCGTGACGGAGACCGCAACGGTGAATTTCTTCTCGAGCTTTGCAACGAGCTTGTCCACGTTCTTCTCTGCGACGTAGCCGTCGATGACGATGACGCTTTCGCTCGCGCTGAGGTTGCCCAGAGCCTCATATTTGTCGGCTCTTATCGAGAAGTAATCCCTGACGAATTCGATATCGCTGCGCCTGTCGCCGAGTGAGGCGATATATTCGCCGCTCTGCTTTATCTGCTCACGGAGCTTTTCGATCTCCGCGGCATAGCGTTCGTAACGAACCCTCGGCGGGTGCTTGGTCGGGTCGGTCGGGTAAGCGAAGCCGAGACCTCGCAGCGCATTGAACACTTCCTCGGAGCTGCTCTTATTGCAGAGAGCAAATATGCAGCTTCTGTCCTTTGAATGCGATATCACCTCGCACTCAAAGCCGCATTCGGGGTCGAGGACTTCGGCGAGGGCGATATCAAGGCTCTGAGCCGTGTAGTCCTCGGGCAGGGTGCCTATAAACGCCGCCGTGGTCTGAGTGCCGCTGAATTTCATCGGCACGTCGAGGCCGAGCCAAGGCTCAAGACCCTCGCGCAGAGCGCCGTAACGGGCGATAGCCGCCTTTGCCTCCGCAATGCCCTTCTCGCTGTCGCATATCTTGTAGCAGAGGGAGAGTAGCTCATCAGCCTGATCGGATTTGCTGAGATACTCGGATACGGTCATCTCGCGAAGCTCGGGGATAAACGACTCGACCAGCCCCTTCTTTGAGGGAGGGTAGCGGTTGAGAATGTCGAGGGCGGTCTGGGCGCAGTCACGGTATTTGTTGAGCTGAGCCGCAGTCCTGCCGGATTCGAGCGAGGTCAGCCCCTCCTGCTCCTCATGCGAGTGAAGCTCGATGACCGAGCGGAGCTGGAGCATATCGACTATCTCCTTGCTTTGCTCGAGCGGTGCAACGATTTCGAGATACTTCATTTTGAGTTTTGCCAAGAAAACACCTCCTATCGTTAAAGATTAATTGATTATTGCCTGAGTCAGATGAAACGGGATAAAAGAGTTTTGACCGCGCCGTCGCTCTTGCCGAGAGCGTCGGCCTTGAGACGGGCTGCCTCGGCTGCTGCATTTTTTGAGGCTTCCTCCTGCAATTTTGCAGCTTCGGCTTCGGCACGGGCTTTGATCTCTTTTGCCTTTGCGAGGGCTTCGTCCTTCATTTCTCTTTGGATGGATCTTGCCTTTTCGTGGGCTTCGGCTTTGAGCAAGTCGCATTTTTGGGCGGACTCCGCATAGGAATCGGCTGCGGCTTTTTCCGCGCTGAGCACTGCGTTTATAACCTCGGAGGCCATGTTTCTTTCACCTTCTTTGTATTTTAATTAGATTAAATTATAAAGTATTTTTTTGAGAATTTCAATAGACTTTTTGACAAAAAGACTGTTTTTAAAATTTTAGTTGCGGCAGTATTGCCAATTCGCTTTTAAAAGAGTACAATATCATTTGTAAATGCTCAAAATTACGCAAAGTGGGTTTTGGGTCGTGAGTGAAAGGAGATAAATATGAAAGTCGGAGATATAGAACTTGCAGAATCAAACATTTTCCCTGAGTGGGATGATGTGGTGAAATTTGTCGTTTCAAAGGCTCCGCTGCTGCTCGGCGCGGTCATAATAGTGGTCGTCGGCTTCGTGCTGTCAAACCTCGTGGGCAAGCTGGTGGTCAAGGGCATGAGGGCGAGGGGGATAGACCCGTCGATACATACCTTTATCAAAACCATCGTCGTGCTGCTGCTTAAATTTGCGGTCATTTTGTCGGCACTTTCGACGATGAATGTGGACGTCAATTCGTTCATAGCCGCCATAGGCGCCGCCGGCATCACCGCCGGCCTCGGCTTGC
>SAMEA104315429__coassemble_2445_pt1 | contig 7663 bp, 6 predicted proteins | sample SAMEA104315429__metabat2_low_PE_044 | metagenome-assembled genome bin SAMEA104315429 (sample SAMEA104315429) | gut metagenome | biome: Monkey gut; feature: monkey-associated habitat; material: faeces | place: China | collected 2013 | reverse complement strand
ATAGGCTCCGAGGAGGATCTGCTGCCGAATGCGACCGACATCAGCGTTGATTCGGCGCCCGGCATGGTCGAGAGCTTCGGCGGGATATGCTACCCCGCTCATATCGACCGTGAGGCAAACGGGATAGTCGCCACTCTCGGCACATTCCCGGAGCAGCCGTTTTTTCCATGTGCCGAGCTGCACGACGGCGACAGAACGGAGGAATTCCGCAGCGCTTACCCGATCCTTCGGGGCAAGCCGATCGTCGTTTCCTCCGACGCCCACTATCTGTGGGATATCAGCGGCAGGCTGAATTACTTTGAGCTTGACTGCGGAGCGGACGACGCCGAGATAAGGCACGCATTATTTGAAAGGCTTAGAAACCCATGAAAGAATTATCACTGAATATCCTTGATATCGCTCAGAATTCCGTCAAGGCGGGTGCAAAGGACATTGACATACGCCTGACCGAGACGGCGGATACGCTGACGATAGAGATAACCGACGACGGCTGCGGCATGGACGCCGAGGCGGTCAGGGGAGTTATCGACCCGTTCTTCACGACAAGGACGACGAGAAACGTCGGCTTGGGAGTTCCGCTGCTGAAGCTCGCCGCAGAGCAGACGGGCGGGGGGATAGAGATATCATCCGTCAGCGAGAGGGACGACCCGCAGCGGCACGGGACAAGGGTAACGGCAAATTTCAATAAAAACAACATTGACTTTACACCGCTCGGCGATATCGTATCCACGGTCACGGCGCTCATTCAGGGCGCGCCGGGGATAGAGTGGCGCTTCATCCATGAGACGCCCGCCGGCAAGGTCGAATTGGACACACGGGAGCTTCGCCAAGTGCTCGGCGATGTGCCGCTCGACAACTTCGAGGTCATAAAATGGGTTGAGGATTATCTCAAAGAGGGGTACGCTTCACTCATATAAATATGTTACTAATTTAAGAGAGGATAGATATTATGAAATCATTGGCTGAGCTTGCTGCTATCAGAGAAAAGATGAAAGACAAGGTCATCCTGCGTGAAGGCACCGGCGAGATCAGAGTAGTCGTCGGCATGGCGACCTGCGGCATCGCCGCCGGAGCAAGACCCGTTCTCAACACCTTCGTCGAGAAGGTCAGCGAGGCCGGTCTCGGCGAGAAGGTCACCGTTTCTCAGACGGGCTGCATCGGCGTTTGCCAGTATGAGCCGGTAGTTGAGATCTTCGAGGCGGGCAAGGATAAGGTCACTTATGTTAAGATGACCCCCGAAAAGGCTGCTGAGGTCGTTGAGAAGCACCTCAAAGGCGGTCAGATCGTTGACGAATACACCATCAGCAACGCTATCTCATAATGGAGGTTAAATAATATGATTCGTTCCCATGTTTTGATTTGCGGCGGCACGGGCTGTACCTCATCGGGCAGCAAGGTGCTCATGTCCACCTTTGAAGAGGAGCTTAAGAAGCAGGGCCTCGAGGACGAGATAAAGATAGTCCAGACCGGCTGCTTCGGCCTTTGCGCGCTCGGCCCCGTTGTCATCGTCTACCCCGAGGGCACCTTCTACAGCCACGTCAAGAAAGAGGACGTTGCCGAGATAGTCGAGGAGCACCTGCTTAAAGGCCGCCTTGTGGACAGGCTCGTCTACAAGGATGTTGCCGAGGAGGTCAAGGACGCTGCCGTGAGGCACGTTTCACTCAACGACACCAACTTCTATAAGACTCAGAAGAGAGTTGCGCTGCGTAACTGCGGCCTCATAAACCCCGAGAATATCGACGAATATATCGCAATGGACGGCTATGCCGCTCTGGGCAAGGTGCTGACCGAGATGACCCCCGAGCAGGTCATCCAGGAGGTCAAGGATTCCGGCCTCAGAGGCAGAGGCGGCGGCGGATTCCCGACCGGCCTCAAGTGGAGCTTCACCGCGGCGAACGCAGCGGATCAGAAGTATGTCGTCTGTAACGCCGACGAGGGCGACCCCGGCGCATTCATGGATCGTTCCGTGCTTGAGGGCGACCCGCACTGCATCGTCGAGGCAATGACCATCTGCGGCTACGCCACCGGCGCTACCGAGGGCTATGTCTATGTCCGCGCGGAGTACCCCATCGCAGTCAAGCGCTTGCAGATAGCTATTGACGAGGCGAGGGAATACGGCCTGCTCGGCAAAAATATATTTGACTCCGGCTTTGATTTCGATCTCCACATCCGTTTGGGCGCAGGCGCGTTCGTCTGCGGCGAGGAGACCGCTCTTATGACCTCCATCGAGGGCAATAGAGGCGAGCCCCGTCCCCGCCCGCCTTATCCGGCGGTCAAGGGTCTGTTCGGCAAGCCGACCACCGAGAATAACGTCGAGACCTTCGCAAATATTCCACAGATCATCCTCAAAGGCGCCAAGTGGTTCGCTTCCATGGGCACCGAGAGATCAAAGGGCACCAAGGTCTTCGCGCTCGGCGGCAAGATAGTCAACACCGGCCTTGTTGAGATCCCGATGGGCACCACCCTCAGAGAGATCATCGAGGATATCGGCGGCGGCGTGCCTCACGGCAAGAAGTTCAAGGCTGCTCAGACCGGCGGACCCTCCGGCGGCTGTATCCCCGCAAGCCTTATAGACACTGAGATAGATTACGATAACCTCACCGCCATCGGCTGCATGATGGGTTCGGGCGGCCTCATCGTCATGGACGAGGACAACTGCATGGTCGATATCGCGAAGTTCTTCCTGAACTTCACCGTCGACGAATCCTGCGGTAAGTGCGCCCCCTGCCGTATCGGCACCAAGCGTATGATGGAGCTGCTTGAGAAGATCACCGACGGCAAGGGTACCCTCGAGGATATCGACAGACTTGAGGAGCTGGCTTACTACATCAAGGAGAATTCTCTCTGCGGCCTCGGCCAGACTGCTCCCAACCCCGTTCTTGCGACTCTCAAATTCTTCCGTGACGAGTATGTCGCTCACGTTGTGGATAAGAGATGCCCCGCAGGCGTGTGCAAGAAGCTGCTTAACTTCTCCATTGACCCCGAGAAGTGTAAGGGCTGCACCCTCTGCGCCAGGAAGTGCCCCGTCGGCGCTATCAGCGGCACGGTCAAGAATCCTCACACGATCGACACGACCAAGTGCATCAAGTGCGGCGCCTGCATGGATAACTGTAAGTTCGGCGCTATCAGCAAAGGCTAATAGAGGAGGCATAAGCTAATGGAAATGGTAAACATAAAGATAAATAATATGCCCCTGAGCGTACCCAAGGGCATTTCGATCCTTGAAGCGGCGAGATATGCGGGCATCGAGATCCCCACCCTCTGCTACCTCAAGGATATGAACGAGATCGGCGCCTGCCGTATCTGCATGGTCGAGGTCAAGGGAGCCCGTTCGCTCGTCTCGGCTTGCGTGTTCCCCGTCAACGAGGGCATGGAAGTGCTCACCAACACCGAGAAGGTCAGAAAGAGCCGCAGGCACACCCTTGAGCTGGTTCTATCCACCCACAGGAAGGAATGCCTCTCCTGCGTACGCAGCGGCAACTGCGAGCTTCAGAAGCTCTGCCGCGACTACGGCGTGACCGATGAGAACGCCTTCGCAGGCGAATACCCCGCATTCCAGTATGACGACTCCGCTCCCCACATGATAAGGGATAACAGCAAGTGCGTCCTCTGCCGCCGCTGCATCGCCGCCTGCGACAATCAGGCTATCAGCGTTATCGGCGCAAACGCCAGAGGATTCGACACTCACATCGGCTCCCCGTTTGAGCTGCCTCTTTACGAGTATTCCTGCGTCTCCTGCGGTCAGTGCATAGTCAACTGCCCCGTAGGCGCTCTCTATGAGAAGGACGACACCGCCAAGGTCTTTGAGGCCATTGCGGATCCCGATAAGTATGTCATAGTCAACACCGCTCCCTCTATCAGAGTCACTCTGGGAGAGGCGTTCGGCAACGAGATAGGCACCAACGTGACCGGCAAGATGGTCGCAGCCCTTCGCAGGCTCGGCTTCAACAAGGTCTTTGACACCGATTTCTCCGCCGACCTCACCATCATGGAGGAGGCAAGCGAGCTGCTTGAGAGGATAAGCGACGGCGGCGTGCTGCCCCTTATCACCTCCTGCTCACCCGGCTGGGTCAAGTATTGCGAGCATTACTTCCCCGAGCAGATAGATCATCTTTCGAGCTGCAAATCCCCGCAGCAGATGTTCGGCGCGGTCGCCAAGACCTGGTACGCCAAGAAGATGAACCTCGACCCGAAGGATATCGTGGTCGTCAGCATCATGCCCTGCACTGCCAAGAAGTTTGAGTGCGGCAGAGACGATCAGTCCGCAAGCGGCTACCCCGACGTCGATTACGCTCTCACCACCAGAGAGCTTGCAAGGATGATCGAGACCGCAGGCCTCAACTTCAACCTCCTGCCCGACGAGGAATTCGATAATCCTCTCGGCGAGGGCACCGGCGCGGGCGTCATCTTCGGCGCGACCGGCGGCGTCATGGAGGCCGCTCTCAGGACGGCAGTCGAGACCCTCACCGGCGAAGAGCTTGAGAGCCTTGACTTCACCGAGGTCAGAGGCACCGAGGGCATCAAGGAAGCCACCTACACCGTCAACGGCATGGAGATCAAGGTATGCGCCGCAAGCGGCCTTGCAAATGCCAAGAAGGTCATGGAGGATATCAAGAACGGCGTAAGCCCCTATCACTTTGTTGAGATAATGGCTTGCCCCGGCGGCTGCGTAAACGGCGGCGGTCAGCCCGTCCAGCCCGCAAGCGTTCGCAACTTTGTCGACCTCAAGGGTATCAGAGGCAAGGCGCTCTATGAAGCGGACAGAAACCTCCCGCTCAGAAAGTCGCATGAGAGCGAGGCTGTCAAGACCGTCTACAGAGAGTTCTTTGAGAAGCCGGGCAGCCATGTTGCCCACGAAGTGCTTCACACCCACTATGTCAAGAGGGGAAAGTACTCCAAGTAATCAATAAAACTGCCGCTGTCGGGCGTTTGCTCGGCGGCGGCTTTGCATATTTATACGGCAAAATGCCCGATAATGATGAAATATACGCCCCTGCTTTGTGAAAACATCTCAAAATCGGTCAAATTACCGCCGAAGCGGCGAAAAAGGGTTGACAGATCGGCTACGGCGAGTTATAATATGAAAAAATTGATAGAGGTTGCGGAAGCGATCAGTAGCTCTCGTCATACGCCGGCAAGCGGACGAAAGCGAAAGGCAATTCCGCCGAAACTGCAATTCGATTGCCGTCGGTTTGCTGTTGGGGCCGCATTTAAGAGATGCGGTACTGTCACGCAGATATGCGTGGAGGGCTATCAACGGTATTTTTATTATTTTCGGAATAAAAAGCCTGTGATACCCTTTCGGGGTCGCAGGCTTATTTTATTACATTTTTTAAGGAGATGCTTAAAATGAAAAACACCAGAAGAGTAATCGCAGTGCTGCTTGCAGCCGTTATGTGCGTGCTTTGCTTCGCTGCTTGCGGCAAGGACGCGACCGACACTAACACCATTGATATCAAAAATGCAAAGACCATCGCCGACCTCAAGGGCGCTAAGATAGCGGCCCAGACCGGCACCTTCCACGCCGACGCCCGCCTCCAGATAGAGGATGTCCAGGGCAGCAACTACCCCGCGTTCGACGATCTGCTCGTCGCTCTCCAGAGCGGCGCGATCGACGGCTATATCTCGGAGGAGCCGACCGCTCTCTTCGCTACCACGACCGACTCCACCCTCACCTTCCTGCCCTTTAAGAATAATGACACCGGCTTCACCACCTCCGAGGGCGACACCAGCATCGCAGTCGGCCTCAAAAAGGGCTCCGAGCTTCGTGAGAAGATAAACGAGGTCATCGCAGGCATCACTGAGGAGCAGAAGAGCCAGCTCATGGAACAGATGGCTACCCTCGCCTCAGGCGGCACCGTTGAGACCCTTGCGCTTACCAGCGAGGCTCCCGCAACCACTAACGGCGTGCTCAAGGTCGCTATGGAGTGCAACTACAAGCCCTATAACTGGACCGACGTCGGCACCCCGACCATCGGCGCAGTGCCCATCAGCAGCGAGGGCAAGGATGGCCAGTATGCCAACGGCTACGACGTGCAGATAGCTCAGTATATCGCCAACAAGCTCGGCATGAAGCTCGAGATATACGCTATGGAGTGGGATTCGCTCATCCCCGCCGTTCAGTCCGGCACGGTTGACGCCATTGCCGCAGGTATGAGCCCGACCGCCGAGAGAGCCAAGGAGATCGACTTCACCACGCCTTACTACGAGTCAAATCTTGTTGTTATCATCAAGAAATAAAAAATAATTTTCAGAGGGAATCAGTATGAGTTTTTTGAATGACGTTTGGAATATCCTCGTCAAGTATCATATGCTGCTGCTTCAGGGCATCGGCAACACGATGCTTATCGCCCTGACGGGCACTGTGGCGGGCCTTGCGGTCGGCCTTTTGACCGGCATCATCCGCACCGCACCCGTTTCAAAGAATCCGGTGCTCAAGGCGCTGCATAAAGTCATAAACGCCGTCATCGCCGTCTATGTCGAGGTGTTCAGAGGCACCCCCATGATGGTGCAGGCAATGGTCATTTATTGGGGCTATGCTTTTGCCATGCAAGGCCAGACTCTCCCGCTGATCCCCTCGGGTATTATGATAGTTTCCGTCAACACCGGCGCTTACATGGCCGAGATCGTCAGAGGCGGCATCATCTCGATAGACAAGGGTCAGTTCGAGGGCGCCTCCTCGATCGGCATGAAGCATTCGCAGACCATGTTCAAGGTCGTTATCCCGCAGGTAATGCGTAATATCCTGCCCTCAGTCAGCAATGAATTCGTTATCAACATCAAGGATACCTCTGTGCTGAATGTTATCGGTGTTACGGAGCTTTACTCCATCGCCGGCGTCATCAAGCGCACGAATTTCCAAACATTCCAGACTTATTTTGTGGTCTGCGTGCTGTATTTCATCCTCACCTTCACGATAACGAGGCTGCTGCGCTTCGCCGAGAAGAAGCTCGACGGTAAGGATAACTACACTATCTTCGGCTCTCAGACGGATGTTGACGCCGAGATACATATCAAAAAGGAGGCAGAGTAATGGCGGACAGAGTGATAGAGCTTGCCCATCTGCAAAAGCAGTTCGGCGATCATCTCGTGCTGCGTGATATCAACCTGAGCGTCAGCAAGGGCGAAGTGCTCAGCATAATCGGCGCCTCCGGCTCCGGCAAGAGCACGATGCTGCGCTGCATCAACCTGCTCGAGACTCCCACCTCCGGCGATATATTCTTCAACGGCAAGAATATTACCGACAGGGATTTCAACCTCTCGCAATACCGCGCCAAGGTCGGCATGGTGTTCCAGAGCTTCAACCTTTTCAACAATATGTCGGCGCTGAAAAACTGCATCGTCGGCCAGGTCTCCGTCCTCAAGCGCAGCCACGCCGAGGCGGAGGAGACGGCGATGAAATATCTCCGCAAGGTCGGCATGGAGCCGTTCATCAATGCGAAGCCCGCTCAACTCTCGGGCGGTCAGAAGCAGAGAGTGGCGATCGCCCGCGCCCTTGCAATGGAGCCTGAAGTGCTGCTCTTTGACGAGCCGACGAGCGCCCTCGACCCCCAGATGGTCGGCGAAGTGCTCGGCGTAATGCGCAACCTCGCCGAGGAGGGCTTGACGATGATGGTCGTCACCCACGAAATGGCGTTCGCAAGAGACGTGTCCACTAACGTGG
>SAMEA104315429__coassemble_1807_pt1 | contig 9822 bp, 9 predicted proteins | sample SAMEA104315429__metabat2_low_PE_044 | metagenome-assembled genome bin SAMEA104315429 (sample SAMEA104315429) | gut metagenome | biome: Monkey gut; feature: monkey-associated habitat; material: faeces | place: China | collected 2013 | reverse complement strand
CGCAGCCATATACGCCTCGGCGGGATAGACTTCACAGCCGTATCAAGCGCCGCATGGACGAGTGACAGCACCCTTGAGATATGGATGCGTCCGCTTGAATCGGTCTGCGAAAGGCGCATAACCCTCGAATTCGAGGGCAGCAGCGTCACGCTCTACCCCGAGAGCCAGCCACCCCTCTCGACCATAGCGAACAGCGTTAAGGGCGAGGTGCAGACCTTTATCCCGAATGAAAAGCTCGCCGAGCTCGGCGGCAAGGCGCTGATGAAGCTAGACAGGATAGTCGAAGCGCCCATCCCCGGCAAAATGATATAATATTGTATATAAAACCACGGAGGCACAATGCTCAGATCACGAGGACACAGCGATAAAAGCAGCGACGGCCGCAGCGGCAGGAGAAACCCTCTTGTCATTGCAGTCTCGGTCGTGTGCGCCCTCGCGGTGCTCGTTGCCGCCGCACTGCTGCTGAAAAATCCCATTCTCTTTTCGGCGGCTCAGCGGCAGGCGGAGAAGGAGAATTTCATCTTCGCCGAGTCGCTCAACAAGCGCTGCTCCTCCGCGGATTCCCAGCTCCTCGCCGAATACCTCGATTTGAGGATAGACATCGACCTGCGCTACCCCGAGATGCTCTCAAATTTTGACCCCGAGATATTCCGCAGCTGGGGCGAGCGGGCATCGACCCTTGCGGCAAGCTCCGATGCCTTCAAGCCGGCGCTTGCTTCGCAGGTGAAGGCGCTTGAATACAAGCTCTCCGTCGCCTGCGCCCGCCTCAATGAATACGACTTCATGCAGCAGGATATCGGCTCTCTTATGGATGTTTTCGCCGAGATAAATCGCCTTTACACCAAGGATGACAGCGGCAAAAACACGGCTTTCTCCGTTGCACAGGAGCTGGAGAAAATCGAGGAATGGGAGAGGCTCGGGCAATCCCTCTCGGATTTTGCGGGCAAGCTGCCGAACGGCGAGAGCGTATATCTGCTCACATACCTAATTAAAGAGTCGCGCGGCGAATGCGACGACCTGCGCGCGGCGATGGATACCGTGCTCGGCGCGGGCTACTCGCCGACCGACCTTGTGCGGCTGAGCGGCGAAGCTCACAAGAGCTTCCCGAGCATGAAGAGCAGCAGCGGCAGCTCCGTTACCCTGCTTCAAAAGGAAGAATACATGAGATTTATGTATTCCGGCGTATGCCGTGCTCTGGTCGAGTATATCGGCGAATTCTACACGGGGTGATATTATGTTTAAGGCTGTTGCGCTCGTTTGTTTCATTGCTCAGATCTTTGCTGTTAGGCATTATATTAAAATAATGTATCCCACTCTCGGGTGGAATACCCTGCTCTCAAAGCTGCTGTGCTCCTCGCTTTTCACGGCGGTGGCGGTGCTCGGCATATTGGACGGCGGCATGACCGTATTCTCAAAATTCATGCTCGTCGGCTTCATCTGCTCGCTGCTCGGCGACGGCTTTCTGCATATGTATCCGAAGCTCGGAAGCGTTTATGTCAACTATGCCCTCGGCGGCCTTAGCTTCCTTGCGGGTCACATCTTCTTTATAACGGCTATCCTGATGCCGAATATCCTTGTTTTCCGCAGCTCGACGTCAAGAATGATAATTCAGATAGCCCTCGCAGTGCTGCTCGACGCGGCGGTGATGATATTCCTCTGCCGCAAAATGAAGCTCGGCAAATTCCTTTTACCAGTTGCCGTCTACGGCCTCGTGCTGATGTTTATGGTCGTCAACGCTTTCTCGCTCGGCATATCCGCCGCCTCCGAGAGCGTCAGGGGCGCCGCGGCGATGACGCTGACCCTCGGTCTCGGCTCCGCCTGCTTTGCGGCATCCGATATCGTGCTCGCAACGGATTTCTTCAGCGGCGGCAAAGACATAAAGAAGAAAAAGGCCAATATAATGTTGTATTACAGCGGCCAAATGCTTATGGCGGCGTCGCTCTTTGCCACAGTTTTGGTAAAATGACCGATTGACAAATCGGTATTCGCCGTGTTAGAATAGGCTTACAAGTTAAAGGGGAGTAGCTTAACGGAGCCGGCACCCAAACGCCGCCGTGCTCCCGAGCGTTCCGTCAACAACCGGCGCACAGCGTCTGGCGTAACGCCCTATTTTGGAGGCAAGACCTTTGACAGAGTTCACGCTCTGTCAAAGGTCTTTTTTAATACAAGAAAATCTTGAAAGGATGAACAACGATGAAGTTCTACCTCGAGCAGACCGGTTCCGTCTTCTCAAAGGTCAACAGCTCAGAGAGCGGCCTCTCTTCCTCCGAAGCCGCAAAAAGACTGAGCGAGAACGGCAAAAACAAGCTCAAAGAGGGCAAAAAGAAGAGCATTTTCTCCCGAGTAATGGCTCAGCTCTCCGACCCGATGATAATTATCCTCATCGTCGCCGCCGTCATATCGGCAGCCACCGAGTGGATAGAGAACGGCGTTGGCTTCCCGACCGACACGGTCATAATCATGGTAGTCGTGCTGATAAACACCGTGCTCGGCGTTGTGCAGGAGAGCAAGGCGGAGGCCGCTATCCAGGCTTTGCAGGAGATGAGCGCCGCCACCTCCAAGGTGCTGCGTGACGGCAAGCTGATCTCCGTTCGCAGCGAAGACCTCGTTGTCGGCGACGTGGTAGTGCTCGAAGCGGGCGACTCCGTCCCCGCAGACTGCCGACTCTTTGAAGGCGCCAGCCTCAAGGTGGAGGAGGCCGCTCTGACGGGCGAATCCGTGCCCGCCGAGAAGATGATGACCGTGCTCAACTGCGGTGAGGACGCCGATATCCCGCTCGGCGACAGGCGCAACATGGTCTATATGGGCTCCACCGTTGTTTACGGCAGAGGCAAGGCAGTCGTCGTCGCCACAGGCATGGAGACCGAGATGGGCAAGATAGCTGACGCTATCGCTCAGGCTGAGGAGAGCCAGACTCCCCTCCAGCTCAAGCTCGCCCAGCTCTCCAAGGTGCTCACGAAGCTCGTGCTCGGTATCTGCGTATTCCTCTTCGCGTTCCAGGCGATACAGTCGCTCATCCGTGACGGCAGCTTCTCATTCGATATGGCGCTGAACAGCTTTATGATAGCCGTTTCACTTGCCGTCGCCGCCATTCCCGAGGGTCTTGTCGCAGTCGTGACGATAGTGCTCTCGATAGGCGTCACCAATATGTCGAAGAAGAACGCGATAATCCGCAAGCTCACCGCAGTTGAGACTCTCGGCTGCGCTCAGATAATCTGCTCCGACAAGACCGGCACCCTCACCCAGAATAAGATGACCGTTGTCGACCACTACGGCGACAACGAAGCGCTCATAGCCAAAGCAATGGCTCTTTGCTGCGACGCGGAAATAGACAAGGACGGTACGGTTACGGGCGAGCCGACCGAGGCGGCGCTTGTCACCTATGCCGACAAGCTCGGCTTCAACAAAAACGACATATCCGCCAACAGCCCGAGGATAGGCGAGGCTCCGTTTGACTCCGTCAGGAAGATGATGTCCACCGTCCACAGCAGTCCCGACGGCATAGTTCAGTACACTAAAGGCGCCCCCGACGAGATACTCAAGAAGTGCTCCTCGGCGCTTATCAACGGCGAGGTCGTGCCCTTCACCGACGAGCTGCGCGCCACAGTTGCGGCGGAGAACAAGAGAATGGCGGATAAAGCGCTCAGAGTGCTTGCCGTCGCATATAAAAATTACGGCTCGGAGCCCGGCGAATACTCACCCGAGGCTCTCGAAAACGACCTTATCTTCATAGGTCTTACCGGCATGATAGACCCCGTCCGCCCCGAAGTTAAGGCGGCTATCGAGGAATGCCGCATGGCTGGCATCACCCCGATAATGATAACCGGCGACCACCGCGACACCGCCGTTGCCATCGCAATGGAGCTCGGCATCATCAGCGACCCCTCCGAGGCTATAACGGGCGCTCAGCTAAACGAAATGAGCGACGAGGAATTCGACGAGAAGGTCGGTCAGTTCAAAGTCTACGCAAGGGTACAGCCCGAGCATAAGACGAGGATAGTCAACGCATGGCGCACTAAGGGCAAGATAACCGCAATGACCGGCGACGGCGTTAACGACGCCCCCTCGATAAAGAGCGCCGACATCGGCATCGGCATGGGCATCACCGGCACGGACGTTACCAAAAACGTGGCGGATATGGTGCTCGCCGACGACAACTTCGCGACCATCGTCTCCGCAGTGGCGGAGGGCAGAAGAATATACGACAACATCCGCAAGGCGATCCAGTTCCTGCTCGGCTCGAACCTCTCCGAGGTGCTCTCGATATTCATTGCAACGATACTGAATTTCACCATCCTTAAGCCTGTCCACCTGCTCTTTATCAACCTTGTCACCGACAGCATCCCCGCCCTCGCCCTCGGCCTCGAGAAGCCCGAGAGAGACATAATGAGCCGTAAGCCCCGTGACAGCAAGGACGGCATCTTCGCCGGCGGAATGGGCTTCGACTGCCTGTATCAGGGCGTTATAGTTACAGTGCTCACCCTCGCGGCATTTTTCATCGGCGAATATCTTGAGACAGGCAAGTGGATATTCACCAACATTTCCGACTGCAACGAGGGTATGACCATGGCGTTCCTCACCATGTCAATGGCTGAGATATTCCACTCCTTCAACATGCGCTCACAGAGAGGCTCCGCCCTCGCAATGAGCTTCGGTCAGAAGTCGCATAACGCCGTGCTCTACGGCGCAATGGTGCTCGCTCTTGCGCTCACCGCCGCCATCATCGAGATAGATCCTCTTGCCCAGATGTTTGATTTCACCCCGCTGAACCTCAAGGCATATGCTATCTCGATAGGTCTCGCGATCTCCGTAATACCCATAGTTGAGATAGTCAAGGCTATCCAGAGAGCCGCGGCAAAGAAAAAGTAATAATATGTAAAAAGCCGCCGATGAGTCGCATTGACCCGTCGGCGGTCGGTTTACAAAGCAATAACGGGAAAAGCCGAAGCGACTTTTCCCGTTATTTTTTGCTGCTATTCATTTTGAATTACTCAGCTTTGGGAGCCTCTACGGGGCAGGTATCTGCACAAGCGCCGCACTCGATGCACTTATCAGCGTCGATAACGTACTTGCCATCGCCCTCGGAGATAGCCTCTACGGGGCACTCTGCTGCGCAAGCGCCGCAGGAGATGCACTCATCACCGATAACGTATGCCATCTTCAGTCATCCTCCTTTTTATATTTACCTAATTGTATCACATTATTTTAAAAATGCAATAGGTTTTTACTGTTATTTATCTTCTATGCCCTTTAGCGCCTCAAGCTCCGCTTTATCGACCTTTATTCTCGAATCCTTGACGAGCTTCACGTCGCGGCGTGAGAACATCTTGGGCATGGCGTCGGGATTGTTGTGGAGCTTCACTTTGAGCGTGCCCGTCAGCAGGCTGAAGTCAACGACCGTGCCCGCGCCCTCCGCCGTCTCGACTATCGCGCCGGGCTTCGGGGTTATCTTGAGCAGGTACTCATAGGCGTTCTGCTCATATTTGAGGCAGCACATGAGTCTGCCGCAGGTGCCGCTTATTTTGGTGGGGTTCAGCGAAAGCCCCTGCTCCTTGGCCATTTTTATCGAAACGGGCTGGAAATCGCCGAGGAAGCTGCGGCAGCAGAACGGGCGCCCGCAAATGCCGAGGCCGCCTATCATCTTGGATTCGTCCCTGACGCCTATCTGGCGCAGCTCGATCCTTGTTCTGAACACGCCCGCCAGATCCTTGACAAGCTCTCTGAAATCCACTCTGCCGTCGGCGGTGAAATAAAAGAGCACCTTGCCGCCGTCAAAAGTATATTCAACATCCACGAGCTTCATGTCGAGCTTGTGGTCTGCGATCTTCTTTTGGCATATGCCGAAAGCGTTTTTCTCTTTCTTTTTATTCTCCTCGAGAGTCCGCAGATCCTTCTCGTCGGCCTTGCGGATAAGCTTTTTGAGGGGCTTTACTATCTCCTCGTCGCTTATCTCCCTGTTCTCAAGCGCGACCTCGCCGCACTCGACTCCCCTGACCGTCTCAACGATAACTCGGTCGCCTTTTTTAAGCTCCTGACCGTCGGGGTCAAAGTAATATATCTTGCCGACCTCTTTGAATCGGACTCCTATAACTTCTGCCATATAAACCTCCGTCCTCAGCGCCCCGCCTGCCTTCGCAGCAGGGTGCAGAGCCTTGTTACCATTAAATTATGATTAGCGTTCAGAGCCGCCGCAGCCATCAGGGCGTCCAGCCCCTCGACGGCGCTCAGAAGCGCATTTTTAGTCAATTTTGAAGCAATGAGCCGAGCCTCCTCGGCGAACTCCGTCTCCTCGGGAGCGGAGCATTTCACCCTCAGCGCCTGCCCGAGTATCTCCTGTATTATCGGCATTGCGTCGCGCAGCAGCCGCTGATCTTTCTCAAACGCCGCAGCGGCCTTGACCGTCTCCATATCCTCAAATGAAGCGAGCGAAACGGCAAAAGCCCTCGCAGCTTCCTTGGCTGCCGCAAGCTCATCCTTATCCGTCTCACGCTCGACCTCGCCGAGCGAGAATACCGTCGCCCTCGAGAGCACCGTGGGCAGGAAGCCCGTGCTCGACGGGCAAAGCAGGATAAAAACTACATAGGCGGGCGGCTCCTCGAGTATCTTCAGCAGGGCGTTCTGCCCCTCAGGCCCCATGGTGTGGGCGTTCTCGAGGATAAAAACCTTCCTGTCCGCTTCGTTCGGGACGATATAGGCGCTGCTTCTTATCTCCCTGACCGTATCCACCTTGAAAGCTCTCGGCTTATCCTCGACGGAATAGACAGGGATATCGGGGTGCGACTTTGCCGCCGCCTTGATGCAGGCGGAGCATCTGCCGCAGGGTATTTCTTCTTTATCCGAGCATACGAGCGCCTTGGCGGTCTTGAGCGCAAGCGCCATTCGCTCCTCGGGGGATGCGCCCTCGATTATGAGGGCGTGCGGGAATCTGCCCGAGGCGAGAGCCTGCGAAATGCCCCGCTCGGCGGGCAGCGCAGGGTCAAAGCCTTTAACTGTCATAGGCATCAGAGCTTAAGAAATTTATCAACGTCGAGCACAAACACCGTGGCGCCGCCGACGGTGACTTCCACCGACCTTGAGATGAAGCCCTCGGTCATAAACGCGGGTGAGGGCGGGACTATCTGAGTTCTCCTGCGTGAGAATTCGCTTATCGTCGCTATAACGTCGTCCACATTCTCCTCCTCGGTGCCGATGAGCAGCGTGGAGTTGCCGGCTCTGAGGAAGCCGCCCGAGGTCGAGAGCTTGGTGGCCGAGTAGCCCTTTTGGGTCAGCTCGCTTATCACGACTGCGGAATCGTCGTTATTGATTATGGCAACTATCAGTTTCACGGTAATTCTCCTCTCATATTTTTCAGCCCGTCGTCTGAGCCAAGGCTATCATAACGGGCATTGTGATTATCGAAATAAAGCTCACAGCCGCAACGGTCTGCGAGGCAAGCCCTGTGTCGCGGTCGTATTTCGCCGCGAACATAACGGTGTTGTTTGCCGAGGGGGCGCAGGCGCAGATTATCAGGGCGGTCAGCAGGGTGCCGTCAAGCCCCATCAGGCGGAAGAGCGGGAGCAGCACCAGCGGGAGCAGCACCAGCTTAAACAGCGCAACGACCGCTATCCTCCACTCCTTGAACATTGACAATAGCTTGGTGTTCGCTATGTATGTGCCGAATATCAGCATCGCCATCGGGGTGGTTATATTGGCGATATGCTGCACCGGAGCGGTCACGACCGTTGGCAGTTTGAGTGAGAGCAGGAATACGGGCATACCGACTATGACCGACACAACGCCGGGGTTGAGCAGCAGCATCTTCAGGTCGAATTTCGCCCTGCCGCCCTTCTTACGCTTATTCATTATATAAACGCCGTGGGTGAAGCTGAATATCTGGAACGATATTATGACGGCGGAGCAATAGAATACTCCCTCCTCGCCCGCGACGGCGCCCGCAAGCGGCAGACCCATGTAGCCGCAGTTGCCGTATGCGGCGGCGTACTTAAAGATGCACGCCCTGTCCTTGGGGCAGCGCAGAAAGATAAGCTCCGGCAGCACAGCCGAAACAAAATGCAATATGAAGCCGCAGCCCAAGGCTATAAACAGCCCTTTAGCCGTCTGAGAGTTGTATTCGAGGGTAAAAAAGCTGTTGATTATCATCGCCGGGGTCGCTATATAAAAAAGCAGATCGGTGCAGCTCTTGGCGACCTTCTCGGTATAAAGACCGGTCTTGTCGGCGATAACTCCGACGGCGACGATGATATAGAGGACCGCGACCTGCTCGGCGGCGGTCAGCATATTTTGAAGAAACATCCGAATTATTCTCCTGCGGCGTTATTCTCGGTCACGGCAGGGGCATCGACCGCGGCGGGTCTTGCCGTTATCCTTGTAAACACGGTTGCCAGCGCAAACAGCGCGCAGGTGAAGTCGCAGTATTCAAGCGCGGAATATGTATATATCATGTCCGCCTTGCCGCAGACGGTGAGCACGAATCTCGGCACGAAGCAGATTATCGCAAGCATCGCGGCAATGAGGCCGTAGGAGGCGACCTTGTATTCGCAATTCTCGCCGCCGACCTTTGAATTGACCTGAGCGTAGGCCATAAAGAACATAATGAAAAATGCGAGCATCAGCATCTCGAGCAGCAGCTCGGACACCCTGATAAAGCTGATCTTGCGGGTGAAACGGACTATCAGCCTGAACACCAGCCAAAGCACGGGTGTGAGCGAGAGTATCTTGCTCCCCTCGGCGCAGCCCTTGCCGCTGAAGAAGCCGTAAGCGCTAAGTGCAAAATAGACTATTGAGAGCGTGCCGAAAACAAGCTCGCCAATATAGACTATGCGAAGCGCATTTGCGGAGCTTGAGTAGGTGTCGCCCAGCAGATCGCCGAGCAGCCCGAGAGTCCTGAGTATGTCAAAGACGCAGCCCGCGGCGGCCAGGGCGGCAAATGCGCCGCAGCCGGGGCGCTTCTCTGCGCCCGCCGAGAGAGCAAGGGACTTTTTCTTAGACAGACCGAGGCCGTATATCGCAGCCGCAGCCGCAACAAGCACGCCGAAAAACAGCCAGACGGTGAAGCCCGCCTCGGTGTAGAAGCCCGTCTCAGGCTCCATGACCGTGAAATACTGAATTATCCTGAGCGGCAGCGCTATAACGGTAGCGATTATGAATATAAGACAGGCCGTGCCGAAGCCGTTCTCGGAGAATTTCTTTTGCATCACAAATTCCTTCTTTTATCTTTCAGTGATAGGGACATAAAGCCCTGCGGTGTTGATATTCTTGTATGCGGGTCTGATTATCCTGCCGCCTGTGAGCAGCTCCTCAATGCGGTGAGCCGACCAGCCCGCCACCCTTGCGACAGTGAATATCGGGGTGAAAAGGTCGGGCGGTATACGCAGCATTTTATAGACAAGACCCGAATAGAGGTCGACGTTGGCGCAGATATTCTTCCTCTCGCCCTTGAATTCGGCGAAGATCGCGGGGGTCAGCTTCTCAATACTATTGAGCAGGTGGAATTCCTCCTCAAACTCGGTGCCTGCGGCAAATTTGCCCGCCTGCTCCCTGAGTATCTTGGCTCTCGGGTCGGATATGGTATAGACCGCGTGACCCATGCCGTAGATGAGGCCGGAGCGGTCGCCGCCCTCCTTCTGAATTATCTTCCTGAGGTAATCCGCGACCTGACCCTCGTCGTTGATATTAGCCACGTCATTGCGGATGAAATCCACCATCTGCGCCACCTTGATGTTGGCGCCGCCGTGCTTCGGGCCCTTGAGAGCGCCGATACCCGCAGCTATCGCCGAGTAGGTATCCGTGCCGCTCGAGGTGCGCACTCTTGTGGCGAAAGTC
>SAMEA104315429__coassemble_1576_pt1 | contig 10822 bp, 8 predicted proteins | sample SAMEA104315429__metabat2_low_PE_044 | metagenome-assembled genome bin SAMEA104315429 (sample SAMEA104315429) | gut metagenome | biome: Monkey gut; feature: monkey-associated habitat; material: faeces | place: China | collected 2013 | reverse complement strand
AAGAGCGATCTTTGTGAAGCCGAATTCCTCGGCGGCCTTGACGGTGTTGCCCGCGAGGCAGTCAACGACGGTCTCGATGCAGCTCGCGCCGAGGTCGGGCACGCTTATCTCTATCCCCTTTTGCTTTGCGTTGTGGATGACGTTAACAACGGCGGTCTTTAGCCCCGAGAAGCTGAAGTCGTATTTGCCGCCGTCCACATGGGGGTGCGGCAGCTTATAGAGCGTGGGGTCGCCGTCCTTGCTGACTCGGTCGAGATTCAGCCCGCCGGGGTAATCAAGCCCCATGGCTCTCGCAGATTTATCCATGCATTCGCCCGCGGCGTCGTCGCGAGTCCTGCCGATAACCGTGAAATCCGTGTAACTGTTGACCGCCACGATATGGCTGTGACCGCCCGAGACGACAAGGCAGAGGAACGGCGGCTCAAGCTCGGGGTTTGTAATGTAATTCGCCGCAATGTGAGAGCGCAGATGATGCACCGGCACGAGCGGAATGCCCGTTGCGTATGAAAGCCCCTTTGCGAAATTCACGCCGACGAGCAGCGCCCCGATAAGGCCGGGCGCATAGGTCATGGCGTCGATATCACCGAAGCCGACGCCCGCGTCGCTCATCGCCTTGCTCACAACGCCGCTTATCGCCTGGGCGTGCATCCTTGAGGCTATCTCGGGCACCACGCCGCCATATATAATATGTTCACTGACCTGCGAAGCTATTACGCTTGACAGAACTTTCCTGCCGTCCTCGACCACGGCCGCTGCCGTTTCGTCGCAGGACGACTCGATTGCAAGTATCTTCATCATACTACCTCACATTAAAATACTTTGTATATATTACCCCGTCCTCCTGCGGGCGGGTGTAGAAATTCTTTCTGACCCCGACGGGCTTGAAGCCCTCGGACTCATAGAGCGCGCGGGCGGGCGAATTGCCAACCCTCACCTCAAGGGTTATGAATTCGCAATTCCTAAGCTCCGCGCCGCCGCAGGCAGCTCTGAGCAGCGCCCTGCCGACCCCGCAGCGCCTTGCCGCCGAAGTGACGGCGACATTCGTGATATACGCTTCGCCGCATATCTCCTGCACGCCGATATACCCGAGCAATTCGCCGTGTTCCTCCGAAACGGCGACCAGGAAATGCGAGAGCGGATTTGACAGCTCTTCGGCAAGCCCCTCATAGCTCCACGGGCTTGAGAAGCATTCCTTTTCAAGCTCCGCAACGGCGGCGATATGCTCCCGACTCATGTCGGCAACGGTGAAATTCATCTCTCACCCTCCCCGACAAGGCTGTCGAACTGCTCGGCAAGCGCCGCTTTTATCGCATTGGCGCAGATGATGTATGTCTCAAGATCCCCGCCGTAGGGGTCGGGCACTCCTCCGCCGAGGACGGTGACCTTCTCCGTCAGCACATAGAGCGACAGGCTCGCCGCCTGCTCACGGGTCATACAGACGAATTCATCGGTCTCATCGAGGATGTATGAAGTTATGCGCCTCGCACGGTGGGCGGAGATATCGACCCCGAAGCGCTCGGCGGCCTTAACGGCGTTGTCGCAGGCGGAGTCGCCCGTCATGGCAAAAAGCCCCGCGCTCGAGCATTCAACGCCATTAACCCCTCTGTCGGCAAGCATTTTTTTGAATATGCCCTCCGCCATCGGGCTGCGGCAGGTGTTGCCCGTGCAGACAAAAAGTATCCTCTTCATTCTCTCGCCCCCGTCGAATTCAAACTGATTTAATATTTTATCATAATTATTCGCCGTTTTCAATTGAAAATGCGAAAATATCCCGCGTGAAAAAATCTTTGCCGCATTCCCTTTACTTTTGCGGCTGTTATACTATACTGAGGTCATCAAGCCGTACCCCCGGCGAAAGGAGACCGTCCGTTAAGGATTTTATAAGACGGGCGGCTCTGCCTTCTTACGGAAGCAAAGTTCCATGCATTCGTTCACTTCGGTCACAGCTCCCGCTCCTGTCCCGGATGAGGCACGGCGACCGAGGAGCCCTCGGGTTTTCACCCCGCCGCCCTTGACTGCGACGGCACGGACAATGTATTTGAAGTCACCACCGTCGGTAACAAGCGCGTCGTGCCCCTGAACGGTCTGACGACCGATATGCTCAGGCTACTCGTCACCTCGTCAAGAGACTCGCCCGAATTCGGCAAGATCTCCGTATATTAAGCAATAGCAAAAGCGGCAGAGGCTCTCCCCTGCTGCTTTTCGCTTGACTTTTGCCGCCGCATATGACAGAACGCAAAAAAGCAAAACCCCTTATCCGTCTACCACGCATCTCCCGACGAATAAGCCGTTCTTGCACGCAGCCTTGTGAATGGTGCACAAATTTTTGGCTGCAATTTTGTGAACAAAAAACGGTCATTGAAATTTGTGCATAAATACTTTGATGTCAGAGAGTGCTTTTGCTATAATGAAATCAGGTAGCTTTGGGTATTGGTGAGGAGAGATAAAAAATGACAGGGATATATGATTGCTTTGGCTATGGTCCGGGATATGATGTTTCTTTTGAAGAAAGATACAAATTAATTAGAAATGCAGGATTTGATTGTGTAATGTTATGGTGGAGCGATCGGTTTGGCAGAGGAGACGGTTATCAAGAGGATGTAAAACTGGCCGGAAATGCAGGGTTATTTGTAGAAAATATCCACGCTCCTGTGCATGAGCAGAATGATCTGTCACTGGATAATTTGAGCGGAGAAAGCGTATTTCAAAGTTATCTACAATGTGTAGAGGATTGTTGTATATACAATATATCAACCATAGTTATACATTTGCCGAATGATAATAATCCCTTGAATCAAACAGGAATCAGACGGCTGGCAGAACTTATAAACAAGGCGGAACAAAAGAATATTCAGATTGCTTTTGAAAATTTAAGTAACATTAAAAATTTGAAGATGGTGTTAAATAAATTTACTTCAAATAATGTAGGCTATTGTTATGATAGTTGTCACCATATAAATTATGCACCGGATGAAGATTTGTTAGGAATGTATGGAAATCGGCTGATGGCAATTCATTTACATGATAACGGCGGTAACCATAATCAACATCAATTGCCATTCGACGGCAATATTAACTGGAATACAGTTATGGCGAAAATTGCCCGAACAGGATACCGGGGAGCTACAACCTTAGAACCAATGAATTGGGATTATTCTCATTTAGATATTTGCCGGTTTTTGGAATCGGCTTATGAAAGGGCAAACAGACTTGATTGCCTGCGAAGATATTTGAGGCGATAAAAGGACGAAAACAGACAAGGCAGTTTAAAATCTAAAGAATAGTATGCCGCTCATAAAATTGAATATTCGATTGGTATTGAGGCGCTTGAAAAAGATTAGCAGCATAAAGCTATCTGCTATAGCAGCTTCCTTGGAGAAGGTGGTGGAGATAGTTGTCGGCTTGTGTGTAAAATCCGTCTGCGGCATACCTCATCCGTCTCGCAAGCTCGACACCTTCTCCTCAAGGAGAAGGCGAAAGCCATTTATGCCATATTACATCAGAAACAGAATTATCGCCAACAATTTCACACTTTTGCTTGATTTCAGAAAAAATCAATTGACAAACCGTCTTTTATCTGCTAAAATAATGGGGCTGAAAAACAGCGGCCCAATTGGGCTGCGTTTTCCGATACAATTTAATACGGAGAGTTGTCCGAGTGGTCGAAGGTGCAGCACTCGAAATGCTGTGTACGTAATGTACCTAGGGTTCGAATCCCTAACTCTCCGCCATAAGTCCACCGTAATTTTGATAGAATTACGGTGGATCTTTTTCTATACCCGAAAACCGCTTGAAATAGGGCTTTTCGGCTGTTCAGGCTCATAAACAAACCCCGCTGCAGGCAATTCTGCGGCGGGGTTTTGTGCGTTTTACGGTTGTTTCAGCGGTATGAGCCGTTGTAATCGTTAAACAACCGAGGTAATCGTTAAATTGTCAGCGTATTCGTTAAATCACTGGGAGTAATCGTTAAAAGACAAAGCGAAATATTTATCCATTTAACTTCCTGAATTGCTCGCTTCGACTTCTTTTAAAGTTCTTCCATCTGAAGCTTTCCAAACTTTAGGGCCACTTATACCTTAACCCAAAACGAAATCAGCTGCTGCCGACGAGCTGGAAAAAAGGATATCCTCTGTTGTTACTAAGTCTTGTACACGGCCATCAGAAAAACACTTGTCTCGAAGTTTGACGATACCTGCGTTTAAAGATTTAACAGAAACTTTTTCGTTCAGAACTGGGCCTTTAAGAAGAACAAATCCTTCGGTGGTCACTACACCAGTTGCCTTTACTGATCCCTGCGATAAATAATATTCATCATTTCGGTCAACAGGCTCACCGTTGACAGTTTGCACCATAGGCTCTAATACTTTGTACCCCAGGGCATTAATAAGAATTTTAACATTATCAATAAACTCCTCCGTCGCGGAAACTTGCGATTCTTTCATTACAGTATTTCTATAAGTATTTTTAGTAAGAACGGTATAACGCTTATTATCACGTGCGATTTCCACAAAACGATTTTCAAGGTATCTTATAAGCGCCTTATTAAGATCACGACCTGTAAATAACACAGCAGTGTTCCAATAGTATTTTTCTTTCTCCATTTGGCTGTCCCGTATATGTTGAGTCAGTCGATCTTTGAGATTTTCCGCTTCACCGATGTAAACGAAATCAGTCCCATCGTCCTCTTTACAAAAAAGAAAGTAAACTCCTGCCTGAGATATGTCATCACGGTTACAGGTTGCGACTTCAATACGCGGGATTTTAATGGCTTTACCGTTCCGGTTAGAGAGTTCTGCTGTAATAATGCTGTCTGCAGTACCGTTCACAAGGAACAATTCAATTGATTTTCCATAAGTCACACAAATCACCTCCTTATACAATATGCTTTTCTTCAGTTATTTTATTTTTAGAGGTGTATACGGTTAACATTCTTCGACGATTAGACGCTTACAGGGTTTTTCATTTTGTCTAAAAAGCCAAGCGCAGCTGACGTAAAATCCATCGGCTGCGCCTATATGTTTTTATAATATTCGGTTATGTCATCACATGGCTTTTTAAATAATATTGCTCACATTTCAACGCTGTACACATATTTTCCGCTTGAAACTTCAAGGCTCTTTCCGTCGGGCAGCGTGATGACAGCGCTCGTGTTAAACGGAACATTAATCGAGAGGACAAAAACGCCGTTTTCAAAATTCCAATTGATTTTGATAGTTCCGCTCGAAAGCTTTTTGAAACATGACACGCTCGTGAGCCCGCCTCCGACGAGGGGTGCAACCTTAAATTTTTTGTAGCCCGGCTCAATCGCTTCGAGTCCCGCGACGCGCCTATATAACCAATCGCCGACTGCACCGTTCGCATAATGGTTGAAAGAAACCATTCCTCCGCCGACAGCGTTTACCAGACCGCTTCCCGGATCTTTTCCGAGATTGACGGTTCCATCGGGTCGAAGCGCGTCCCAACGCTCCCAAATTGACGTTCCTCCGGCTTTGACTTCATACAACCACGACGGGACGGTATCCTGAAGTAAAAGGTCATATGCTTCATTTATATACCCGTTGTCCGAAAGGGCGAAAAGGAGATATGGTGTTCCGAGGAAGCCGGTGGAAAGATGATTATCGGCTTCTTTCACGAGTCTTAAAAGGTTTTCAGCATATTTTTTTCTTTCCTCTCCACTCACCATTCCAAAATACAGCGGGCAAACATAGGCCGTTTGAAACTCGTTTTTGAGCGTTCCTTTTTTGTCGGTAAAAACGTTCCGATATGCGTTTTCGATGCACTTTCGCTTTTCTTGAAACGCCTTAGCCTCCTCTTCAAAGCCGAGAATGGTCGCAATTTTTGATGCGAGGGCGCAATCGTTGGCATAATATGCGGTTGAAATCCACTTCTTTTTTGCCATCCATTGCTTTTGATTTTCGTTCGGAGCGCACCAATCGCCGTAAGAAAATCCGTGCGACCAAATGTATCTATCTTCCCCCGATGAAAACGCCGCCGCTTTCTTTTCGACTCCCGAAAGATATCTTTTCATCATCGGATAAAACTTTTCAAGAATGGTTTTGTCCCCGCTGTTTTGATAAAGCGCCCACGGGACAAGGAAAACACAGTCGGACCAGCCGGCCGTAATCTTTGTTCCGCCGAAATGTTTGACCCGAGGAACAACGACGGGGATTCCTCCGTCTTTTGTCTGCTGTGCTTTCACATCAATAAGCCACTTTCTAAGAAAGCGGTTCATATTGAAGTTGAAACACGCCGTCGAAGCAAAAACGGAGATGTCGCCCGTCCAACCGAGTCTTTCGTCGCGCTGCGGACAGTCGGTCGGGATCTCAAGGAAGTTTGAAAAACCGCTGTATCTTATATTCTTTTGAAGGCGGTTAATGCTTTCGTTGGAGCAGAAAAAGTCTCCCGTTTCCTCGTCAATCGAGGAAATAACCTTCATTCTGACCTTGACGTTTTCAGGCTCAATTCCGCAAAGCTCGGCATAACGAAAACCCATAAAGGTAAATTTCGGGCAGTAGGTCTCTTCTTCTCCGCCGCAAACATATTCAAGCTTTGCTTTCGCCGAACGCAGCGGCTTTGTAAAAAGCTCGCCGTTCAAAAGAACCTCCGCATGTCGAGCGGTTATCCTCTGCCCTTTTCTCCCTTTAATTTCAAGTTCGAGAACTCCGGCGCAGTTTTGACCAAAATCATAGATATAGCCGTTTTGGCTTTTTTGAATCTCTTTCGGTTCGAGCGTTTCGATTATTTTTGCAAATTTTCCGTACGATGCGACGAGGCGCGGAGAAATACGGGGCTTCTCTTTTTCGGCATTTTCGAAGATCGCCTTGCTCAAGGTTTTCGTTGCGTCGAATATCTCTCCGTTATAAAACGACACGTCTCTGACAGGCCCGTCAGCGGTAACGAGCCAGCTTTCGTCGGTTTTAATTTCGTCTTTTCGCCCATCGTCATATTCGATTTGAACAAGCGCTTTGAGCGCGAGCCTGTCGGCGCCGAGCTTATTACTTCTATTCAGGCCAAAAATCCCGACCGCCCAACCGCCCGCAACGGTGAAAACCAATTCGTTTTTCTCTTCGAGAAACGGCGCAATGTCATAAACCTGATATTGAAGTCGGTCTTCAAAACTCGTGAAACCGGGAGCAAAGCGGTCGTCGGAAATCTCTTTTCCGCAAAGCGTGAAAGAATAAATTCCGAACGCGGTTGAATAAAGCCGCGCTTTTTTCACCTTACCCGAAAGCAAAAACTGACGTTTGAAGACGAGCGGAATGGGGCTTTTTCCGAAACCGACGTGATAGTTCGGCTTCGTTATCCACTCCGCAGAAAAATCACCGGAAAGAAAGCCCGTTTCAAACTCCGCCGTTTTTTCGGCTTTGTTTCCGTAATTGTCACAAACCGTCGCTTCCACCGTATAAACCGTGCACGGGAGGAGAGCTCTTCCGCCATAAACGATATTGTCGACAGTAGAGCTTTGCTCTTCTGTCTGCCAAAGGACAGCTTCGTCACTTTTGACCTTAAGGGAATATGAAGAAATAAAAGCGTTTTCAAGCTCGTTTTCGGTTTCAAGAGTGAAGCGCGGATTTTCACTGTCTGTCACGGCAAAACCGCACAGATCATCGATTCGGATATTTTTAAGTTTCATTTTCCGCCGTCTCCCGTCTTTCCGAAAGCACCGCCTGAATTTTTTCGGCTTCTTCATTGTTGATTCTGTAAAGCAACAAGAATACAATCGCACCAACAAAAACCACTATACCCGGAATCAATCCGTCAGCAAGGCTGAGGCCTAACTTTGTGTATGAGCCGTCGCCGTTTGCTGTCCATGAAAGAACGTAAAGCGAAAAAGCTGCGCCTATTCCGTTGCTGATTTTTGTAATCATTGAAGTCGCTGCGGCAATCACGCCCTCAGCACGCAGGCCGAGCTTGTAGTCCACATAGTCGATATTATCCGCCTGAATCGAATAATACAAAAGCTGTGCAAAGCTTGTTCCGCAGCTGCAAATTACGCTTGAGATGCAGGCGGCGACAAGACCGCTCGTTTTGTCGTTGACCGCAACAAGACGAACGAGACAACCGATCGCCGTGACGATCATTCCGCAAACATAAATCCTGCGTTTTCCAATCTTCTTCGCGAGCGGAACGGCAAGCAATGAGACGGGGCCGCCGACAATTGCGACCGTATTCATAATCGTGAGCTTTCCGATCGAGCCGAGCGCGTGCGTTGCATAATATGAATTCGACGTTGCAACGAATGCAAGTCCCGTCTGAACAATGAGTCCGCCGATGAAGAAAGCGATAATCGGCTTCAATTTAATGATTCTTAAAACATCCTTTGCTTTATATCCAGCATCCTTGAGCGGTTCGACTCGCTGATGAATGCCCGTGATTCCGCCGAGCGAGCACGAAAGGATGATTCCCATAGCAAGCAGATTCATAATATTATAGCCCTTGACGGAAGAGTTGAACTTTGCGAAAACAATAGGAGCTATGAGGTTGAGTCCACCGCCGAGACCGTAAGCAAAATTTTTTAGCATTGCAAGGAAATTTCGCTCCTCCATATCGTTTGTCATTACAGGAAGCATACTGTTGAGTGAAATGTCCATAACGGGGAAGGTCACACCGAGAAGCATATATGAAACATAGGCAACTATAACCTTCATCGAGTCCGAAACATATGCCGGACCCATCCATACCACGGCATAGTTCAAGGTGCAGATGATCGTTCCGACAATAAGAATCCGTCTGAATTTTCCGAACTTTGAGTTTGGCGCTCTGTCAATGAAATAACCGATGAACGGGTCATTCACTCCGTCAAAAACTCTTGCTATCAAAAACATTGTTCCGACGACCTTTGCGTCCATGCCGAGTGTGTCGGTATAGAAAATCGAAAGGTATGCGTTGACCATGGTCATTATAGGGATGTTTCCGAGGTTCACGAAGAAATATGACACGCGTTCCTTCCAAAGCGGCTTATTCCCGAGCTGAAGCGTGGCACCCAATCCGGAAAGCTTTGATTTCTTTTCTTGGTTTTCTTTCATTGTTATGACCGTTCCTTTCCGCTGCGTGTAAGACACAAAAGGCTCAGAAAGCCTTGCACCGTAACACAGCATTAAAAATCTGTGTTGAGACATGCTTGAGAATTTATATTCATTGCAGAGTACGTGGATGTGAGTGGGCACAGCGAAAGCTGAACCGCATTGTTGTGTGTATCAGCTGCTCTTTCAAGCACAAATTACATTATTACTCCTATATTCAACAACGCATCTTTTCAATAAAAAGAAAAAGGCGGCAAAAAATTATGATTCATCTTTCCTCTTCATAGGAATTGTAACATATCGTTGTGATTATTTCCACCACTTTCTGAAGAAATATCCGCAATAAAAATCGAAATCAGCGCCTTGAAATGCTGTATAAAACCTTTCGAGGCGCTGCTCATTCTTTTTATTCTACATATTGCCGGGCGAATGTCACCCCGCATTTGAATTTTATTTGCATATATTTATCGCAGACGGTTATCCTATCGACCGTCTGTTTGATGATGAAGCCGTTCTGCGCGTTCGGCACTGCATCTTTATTATTTTCTGTATTTTTTGATTAACTGCTAAGAATCGCATTTTTCCTTTAAAATTTCGATTTTCCTCAAGTTCCAATCACTTTTCGTTGTGAACATTCCTGTATTCATTAGGCGTCATACCCGTAGACTTTTTAAACACGGTTTGGAAATACGCCTGACTTGAAAAGCAAAGATGGGTGCTGATCTCCGACAGACTTCGGTTAGAGTATCTGAGAAGCCTTTTGGCGTCTCTTATTTTACTTTTTATAATGAAATATGTAATGTTTAACTTTATACGGTTTTCAGCTGGTCAATACATTTACATTTTAGGTATCAACGAATGATAGTCAATGGAACTTTTCCCTATATCCCATTTCCCAACCTGCATCTTTTTAATACGCTTTCCATCTCCAAATTCAAGCAAATCTATTGAACTGCTCCAAATTTTGCAGACAGTATAAAAAGACCCTACTCGATGTAGCAGAATAAAAATAAAGCAACAAACTGATTTCGATTTTCAAGCGGAGTCAGTTTTGTTTTAGTTTGAATACGGTAGTTGTTGTAGAAGCTGATGTATTCGGATATGAGGAGTCGAGCGTGTACTGCCGCGCAAAATCGGTCACGCCGCCCGCCTCGCTCATGGTGTAGTCCAGACGGCACAGCGCGGGAGTGAGGTCATATAGCCCCAGCTTTTTCATCAGCACACAGATGCCGCATTTGGTGAAGCGTCCCTCGTAGCCGCTGTCGTCGGGATATTCGTAAAGCTCCATATTCCACGAGTAGGGGTTGCGGTCAGCGGCTCTCAGCGCGGCGGTGGCTTTCATACCGGCAATGTCCTTTTCGGTGAATTTGCTCTTTCCGCTCATTCGGCAGAACCATTTCATGGGCTTTGTCATCATGGATTTTGCGTAGTAATCTGTCAGTCTGTCTACTTTTGGGCGCTCCGGCATGGAGAGAATAAACGCACCGAGCATCGCGCAGTTGACGAGGTTCATCTTGAACCGGTCGCCCTTTTCAAATTCGGGCAACTCGGAGATGATCTCCCTGTATTTCGGCTTTGCTTTTTTCGTGATGGCTTTTTCCGTATTCGTACCGTAGCCGAACACCGCTGTCAGCTGGTTTCGGAAGGACGGTGCAAACAGCGTCCACATGCCGAAAGGCATTCCCAAATAGGTCACTTTTTGTCCCTCCAATCGCATATCACGCGAGTCATGCGGCGGTCAATATCAATGCGAGCCGTTTTACACTCCCTGGGATATTTCTTCGCAGCGCTGAACGCCA
>SAMEA104315429__coassemble_1552_pt1 | contig 10974 bp, 9 predicted proteins | sample SAMEA104315429__metabat2_low_PE_044 | metagenome-assembled genome bin SAMEA104315429 (sample SAMEA104315429) | gut metagenome | biome: Monkey gut; feature: monkey-associated habitat; material: faeces | place: China | collected 2013 | reverse complement strand
TATCACGTCAAAGAAATGACGGATATACTCCCTCGCCTCGTTATTGTAGAGGTCCATTGTGTATGCGCCGCCCCAGCCGTAAACGCCGAGCTGCGGCAGACCGTGCTCCTTGATGACCCAGTCCGGGTGCTCCTTGTATGTCCTCGAAACACGCTGCAAATTGAACGGAGCGAGCCAGATCCCCGCCTTGTAGCCCTTCTCGTGGATCTTCTCGGCTATATTCTTCATTCCGCCGGGGAATTTTGCCTCGTTGTGATCGAGCCAGTCGCCCACGAAGGTCTCGTAGCCGTCGTCCACCTGGAACACCGTGACGCTCTCCTTTACGGGGTCAAGGGCGTTGAGGTCGCGCAGGATGATATTCTCATCTATCTTTTGGAAGTAATTGTACCATGAGGTGTACCCCGACATTCTGTCGATACGGGGCTTTGCAATGCCCATCGCGGCGAAATACTTGTCAAACACCTCGTCGCAGCCGCCGCTGAAATGCACGATATCAAACAGCTCGTATTCCTCGACGGCGGTCACGCCCTCGACGTCCTTAGAGACGGTCAGGTAGCCCCTGTTCATGTCGGCATAAAAGACGGTGAAGCCCTGCCGCTCGCTGAGCGAGCCGAAGAAATCAAAGCTCGTGCGGCTCTTGATATAGGTGTAGGCGTGGCTGTAGAAGCAGCCTCTCTCCTTGGGGAACTCGACGAAGCGCACGTCGCCCGAGATGCCCGCAGCCTTCCTGAGCGGGCCGACGGCGGCCGGGGTAACGTCGCGCATTTTCTCCTTTGCGGAGTATTCCCTCGAGGTCGTCCACGCCTGATAGCCGTTGCCGAAGAACTTTGCCCCGTCGGGGTATTCGTAGTCAAAAACGGCGTCCACACGGATCAGCTCGAACGCCGCCTTGGGCACAAGGCTCGCTCTGAATCTCTCGCCCTCAAGACTCATCTCGATCTTAAAGTATTCGTTCTCCCGCGTCGTGATGACGGTCCTTTCGCCGTCAATAATGCACCCGACCCTGAAGCTCGGTATCTTCATTTGCAGCCCTCCTGTGTTTGTTTTTTGATAAAGGGAAATGTTGATTGGTTTATATTTTTAAGTTAAGCACTTTAAAGGCTCCCTTGTGTAAAGGGAGGCATGGGCAAGTGCGGATTATCGGCAGCATCGCTATTGCTGATTTGCAAGTATTACTGCGGGATGCCGAGGACGTCATCCCCTACGATGAAATTGCAGATTTGCGGTAATATGATCGGCAATATTTTGTTTTTTGAAGCTGCCCTGCAAGCCTCCGTGCAAAGAAAAAGGATATGCTATCATCATAATAGCATATCCTTTATATATTTTCAATCTTTATTCGCTTTTTCCGCCTCGGCTTTAGCCTCGGGCGTGTCGCGGTAGAACTGCGTTTTGGGGTGCGGGTGCGTGGTGCTGTTCCACAGCTCGTCGGCGACGGGCTGCCACTCCTTGGCGAAGCAGTCGCAGCGGGAGCAGAGCGTTTCGGCGCTCTCGGGTGCGATGAGGTCGGTCGAGTGCGCGCCCGTGTCGGCGATTATCTTACGCAGGCACTGCGGATTCTCCAGCATCGGGCAGGGTCTGAGGTGATTGTCGTTAAACGGCTGATTTCTGTAATATGCCTGGAACAGGGGATTTTTCAGCCCCTCGATAAGCGTATTCTTCCTGATATTCGAGTCCGAATAATGGATGAAAACGCAGGGCTCCATGTCGCCCTCGGAGTTGATGTGGAAGTAGTTCCTGCCGCCGGCGATACAGCCGCCGACATACTCGGCGTCGTTTGGAAATCCATGACGAACATCGGCTTGCCCGTCTCGCTGTTTCTCATGCGGCGCAGCCATTTATACATATGAACCCTCTGCTCGGGCGAGGGGATAAGCTCCGGCACGGCGTCGTGGCCGACCGGCATATAGTTGAAGTAAAGGCCGAAGCGCACGCCGTTCTCGATCATAAGGTCGATGAATTCGTCGCTCGTGACGGCGGGGATATTCTTGCTCGTGTAGCAGACCGAGATGCCGAAAAGCAGGCCGTATTCCCTGAGCAGCTTCATTGCCGCCATGGTTCGTGCGTATGCGCCCTCGCCGCGGCGGTAGTCGTTGCTCTCCTCGGTGCCCTCAATGCTCAGCGCTAAGGTCAGGTTGCCGACCTCGCGCATCTGCTCGCAGAATTCACGGTCAACAAGCGTCGCGTTGGTGTAGGCGAGGAAGGCGCAGTCGGGGTTCTCACGGCACAGGGTCAGTATATCGTCCTTGCGGATGAGCGGCTCGCCGCCCGTGAGCATATAGAAATGCGTCCCCAGCTCGGTGCCCTGGTTGACTATGCTGCGCATCTCGTCGAGCGACAGATTGGAGCGGTGGCCGTATTCGGCGGACCAGCAGCCCTTGCAGTGCAGATTGCAGGCGCTCGTCGGGTCAAAGAGGATGATGAACGGGATGTTGCACTTGTATTTCTCTCTGTTTGCTCTTACCGCCTTGGTGCCGTTGACCCCCGCGCCGAGGCCGAGAGCGAGCAGCATATTCTTGATAACTCGAGGGTCGCACTCGTTGATGATATTCATCGCGAAGTGGTTCCAGACATTGCTCTCATCCTTGACCGCCTTGCGAAATGCGTCAAAATTCTTCTCGGGGAAAGCGCCGCCCATAAATTTCTGCGATATGTCTATCAGCTTCAGCAGATTTTCCTGCGGCTTCTTTTTGATATACTTAAAAATGCCGTCGAACGCGACGGAAGCCGAGGCTCTCTGGAGCTTTTCTTTTGCGGTCATCATAAGCGATTCCTCCCTTTGGAAATCAAGTGAATTTGCGGTGCGGATCAGAGCAATAATATATTAAGTTTATCACAGTTTTGGAATAAAGTCCATAAAATTTTTATTAATTATTGCTTTTTGTCTGTTTTGCACTTAATTTATATTATATGCGCTTGTGCCTTGCAGTAAACGGACAAGACGCGCAAAGTGACGGATTCTCACACAAAGTCGCTTTTTTGTCCGAGCGGCAGTCGGATTTTTCCTCATTTTCCTTGCTTTAGCACCGAATATGGGGTATTATATAATTTAGTTTGACATATCAGCTATCGGGAGGGAACGCTTTGAAAGAAAAGCTGCTCAGAGGCAGGCACGCTCTCGGGCTTGCCGCAAGGATAATCGTCTCGGTGATTATTATTGCCGTTATCATTTGGAAATATGACGACCTGAAGCATATCGACGTGCGCGCGCTCATCGACGGCACAAGCAGTATGCTTGCCGCCGCTGCGGCTGTGTGGGGGGTATATCTGCTCAAATCCCTCGTCTTTGTCGTGCCCGCCTCGCTGATATATATCGCCGTGGGCATGGCATTCACCCCGCTGACTGCCATTGCGATAAACGCGGTCGGAATTCTCCTTGAGGTCTGCGCCACCTATCTTTTCGGCGTTATCCTCGGCGGGCCTTATGTAATAAACAAGCTCGAAAAGACAAAATACGGCGACCGAATTCTCGAGCTGCACGGCAAAGGCAAGCTCTCGGCGATATTCGCTATCCGCGTGCTGCCCGTATTCCCGATAGATCTCGTCAGCCTCTTCCTCGGCGCGGTCAGGATGCGCTTCCTGCCGTATCTTCTGCTCTCGCTCGGCGGGATTCTGCCCCGAGTGATACTTTTCACCGTCCTCGGCGACGGCATCTACGACTATATCCCGATGGATAAATTCATGCTCGCGGCGATAATCCTGCTGCCGATAGCGCTCGTCGCGTGGGTCATCAGCTACGCCGTAAAATCGGGCAGATCGGAGGCGGCAAGCGGCAAGCCGCCCTATGAGCCGCTCAAGGACAGCCGCAGGAACGTGATATTCGACACCGACATGGGCCCCGACTGCGACGACGCGGGAGCCTTCGCCCTGCTCTTCCACTATATCAAAAAATATGACCTGACCCTGCTCGGCGCCGCAAACTGCACCTCAAACCGCTACGCCAACGGCACGATAAGGGCGATAGCCGAGTATTTCGGCTGCCCCGACCTGCCCGTGGGTCAATACAGCGGCTCGGAGCTGCTGCCTGACGGCAAAAAATACAACGAATTCGTCACCAAGAAATATTGTCGCTTCCCCTCGAGCGCCACAGCGGCTCAAACGGAGCATGAATTCTATCATAAGCTGCTCGCAAAATCCGAGGACGGCTCGGTGACGGTGATTGCCGTCGGCCCGCTCTCAAATCTCGCGCGGGTGCTGCGCGAGGACGGCGACCTCTTTAACCGCAAGGTCGATTCCGTCGTAATGATGGGCGGCGCTTTCCCCTCGGGCAAAGAATTCAATATTGAGTGCGACCCGCTCGCCGCAAAAACCGTGTTTGAGAAATTCAGGGGCACGATAGTCTGCTCGGGCTTCGAGATAGGCAAGGACGTGATGACGGGCTTCGGCGGCGAACGCGAGGGCAGCCCCGTATTCGACAGCTACCGCCGTTACCTCGGCGGCAAAGCGCCCTATCTGCGCGACAGCTGGGATCTGACCGCCGTCAACTACGCCTTTGAGGGCTGCGGCGAATACTACGCCCTCTCGAAAGAGATGAAAATAACCGTCGAGGACGACGGCACAACCGCCGCCGTCAAGAGCAAATACACAAAGCGCTATTACCTGCTGCAAAAGGCGGCCGACGACGTGATAGCCACGGGGCTTAACGCCATACTCGACCCCGCGCCCGCAGAGTAAAAAGGCATTGACACACCCCGCGGGCAGGGATATAATATAGTCGGTAAATCAACGATTTCGCCGCCGTGTTTGGGCGTCATAATTACTGCAATTTCGTTATTCATCGTAGGGGACGACGTCCTCGGCGTCCCGAGAGTTAAACTGCAATGTTGGTTTTACAACCGTAGAGGCGAACTGTGTTCGCCCGCATGAATTTGCACAATGTCGCAACATTAAGCTGTCGCAGAGCGACTGAGGGAGAGACGATTTTGCGTTAATTTACCGTGATTTATTTGTTTATCCTTTCTCTCCTTCCGTCTTTTGCTTCGCAAAATCCACCTCCCCTAAATGGGAGGCAAGAGCGGGTGCAATCTTCCGGCGCATATCGTAGTGTACGACTTCCAGCAAAATCTTATCTAATTTCAAAAAGCCTTTCGGAAAATTAAAATCCGAGTGACTGAATATAATTAAAAGGAGGATCTGTATGAAGATCTTAAAGAGGCTTTCAGCCCTCATGCTCGCAATGCTCCTGCTCCTTTCGTTTGCCGCCTGCGGCGGCAAGGATGGCGGGGAGGATTCCGACGTTACCGACGCTCCCGAGACGAATTACGAGCGGGAAGTCAAGACCAAAATAGCCGCTCTCAACGGCCCGACAGGCCTCGGTCTCGCCGAGATAAAGGCCGATCGTTCCTATGCCTATGACGTCGAGTATTACTCCGACCCGCAGGAAGTCGGCCCGCTGCTCATCAAGGGCGAGGTCGATATAGCGGCTCTGCCCCTCAACATGGCGGCAAACCTCTATAAAAAGACCGACGGCAAGATAAAAATGCTCGCCATCAACACCCTCGGCGTGCTCCATGTGCTCTCAAAGGATGATTCGATCAAGAGCGTCGCCGACCTCAAGGGCAAGACCGTCTATTCATCGGGTCAGGGCGCAACTCCCGAATATATCGTCAACTACATTCTCCGCAAGAACGGCCTTGAGCCGGGCAAGGATGTGACGATCGAGTATAAGACCGCCCACAACGAGCTTGCCACCCTCGCAGTCGAGGGCAGCGTTGATATCTGCATCCTGCCCGAGCCTTTCGTATCCAAGGTGCTCTCAAAGAACGAGAGCTACAAGCGCGTGCTCGACCTCACCGAGGAGTGGGGCAAGGTCAGCTCCGCAAAGCTCGCCCAGGGCTGCCTTGTGGCAAGAGCCGACTATATCGAGCAGAATCCCGAAATAATCAAGGAATTCATGAGCTTCTATGAGGCCTCGGTCAATTTCGTCAACAATGAGAATAACGCCGGCGCCGTGTTCCTTGCGAAAAACGGCTACTTTGATACGCCCCAGCTTGCGGCGGATACCATTCCGAACTGCAACATCGTATTCATCACCGGCGAGGAAATGAAAAAAACAGCGACGGAGAATTTCACCGTCCTCTTTGAGGCAAACCCCGCTTCCGTCGGAGGGGAGATACCCGCTGATGCGCTCTATTACCTCGGATAAGTCAAAATTGATAAGGATAATTAAAAAAGCAGGAGTCATCGCAGCATGGCTCCTGCTTTGGCAGCTTGCGGCGCTCGCAGTGGGCAGCAGTTTTCTTTTCCCGTCACCGCTGACGGTGCTGCGCCGCCTCGGCGAGCTTTGCGTGACCAAGGAATTTGCGCTCGACTGCCTCGGCTCGCTGGGCAGGATCTCGCTCGGCTGCTTCTCGGGCATAGTGTTCGGCTCTCTGCTCGGCGCGGCCACTGCGTTCTCGAAGCCGCTGTATGATTTCTTCAGCCCGCTGCTCACCGTCATCAAGACCACCCCCGTCGCCTCGTTCATAATCCTGCTGCTCGTCTGGGTCAAGCGCAGCGGAGTGCCCGTCGTGATAGCGTTCCTGATGGTCGTGCCCGTGATGTGGTCGAATGTCTCGGCCGCCGTCGCCGACACCGACAGGCTGCTGCTCGAAGCGGCGAAGGTCTTCCGCCTCAGCAGATTTCAGAAGCTGCGCCATGTCTATATCCCGTGCGCCCTGCCGTCCTTTGCGGCGGGCTGCAAGACCTCGATAGGCTTCTCGTGGAAGGCGGGCATAGCCGCCGAGGTGCTCTCCACACCGCGCAACTCCGTCGGCTCGGAGCTGTATATCGCAAAGATAAATCTCGAATACGCCGATCTTTTTGCCTGGACGGCGGCAGTCATTCTGATGAGCTTCCTTGTCGAGAAAGCGCTCGTGCTGCTGCTCGAGAAGCTGCTGCTGCGCCGAGTTCGGGGCGGGGAGGTAAAGAAATGATAATACTTAAAAATATCTCCAAATCCTACGGCGGCAAGGCGGTGCTCGACAACGTGAATATCGAGATACCGGGCAGCGGCGTTTTCGGCATTTTCGGCGCGTCGGGTCAGGGTAAAACGACCCTTATCCGCCTGCTCTGCGGGCTTGAGAAGCCCGACGGCGGCGAAATAATCGGCTCGGACGGCATGAATTTCTCTGTCGTGTTTCAAGAAGATAGGCTCTTTCCCTCGCTCACGGCTCTGGGCAACGTCAGCCTCGTCTCGGACGAAACGACGGCGCGGCGGCTGCTCGATCTGGTCGGGCTTCACGGCAGCGAGGATAAATACCCCGATGAGCTCAGCGGCGGCATGAGCCGCAGAGTGGCTATCGCCCGCGCCCTTGCCTACGGCGGCGACGCTCTGATCCTCGACGAGCCGTTCAAAGGACTTGAATCCGAACTGAAAGAGCATATCGGCAAGCTGATAGGTGAATATGCACAAACCAAGCCCGTTATTATTGTGACACATGATGAATACGGTAAATCGCTTACGAAAAATTCTGTCATTTTATCGTAGTTTTTGTACGGTATATAAAATTTAACTCTTGCATTTCCTTCTATTTTATACTATACTTATTAGCGAACGGCCCGATCAAGGCGCTTAAATCAAATTATAATTTTTGGAGGCAATAATCATGGCAAAGAAACTTATCGCCATCGTCATGGCGCTTGCTCTCGTCCTCTCCTTCGCTGCCTGCGGCGGCAATGGCGACGACACCACCACCGCTCCCGAAACCACCACCGATCCGTTTGACGCTTTCGGTGAGGAGACCACCGCCGCACCCGCAGAGGATCCCTCCGCGACCGACGCTTCCGCCCCCGTTGCAGACGACACGACCGCAGCCCCCGCTGACACTACCACCGCAGCCCCCGCTGACGCTACCACCGCTGCCGCAGCTAAGGCTCCCCAGACTAAGGAAGAGATCGTCGCTTACTTCAACACCGCTATCAACGGCGTTAAGAAGGGCGCAAAGAGCGTTACTCATCACTATTCAAAGATCTCCCTGAACGGCGCTACCAAGCTCCCCAGCTGGGCAAACTCCGTTCTTAAGCTCCTCGGCGGCGCCGATAAATTCATCAACGATCAGCTCACCAAGAACAGCAAGGGTGAGGAAACTCTCACCGGCTCCGCGGCTATCAAGGCCAGCTTCCCCGTTGAAGGCGAGTCCTGGTCAAGCAAGCTCACCGCAGCCGATGTCCAGAGCGCAGTTCTCAAGGAGTCAAACGGCAAATACATGATCCGCATCACCACCGTCGCTGACGCTAAGTCCGCCAATGTTAAGCACGGCGAGGGTCACGCACCCAAGGCTTTCAATGTCATTCTGCCCAGCGTTGTTAACGACAACGTTCCCAGCGCTGCTGCAAGCCTTGTCGGCGGCACCGCAGAGATGAATTACCCCTCGAGCACCGTTACCGTCACCGTTGACGCTGCTACCGGCAGAGTCCTCAAGGCTGACTACGACCTCAAGTGGACCATCAACTTCGGCACCGACACCATCATCCCGTTCACCACTCTTGATTCCTACACCATCAATTGGTAACATAAAACAAACTGCGGGGCGTGCCAAGCACGCCCCTTTTGCAATTGCCCGCGCGAACACACAATGCCTCAAGCATTGAATTTTTATGGCTCCCTTGTGTAAAGGAGCTGTCCGTAGGACTGAGAGTTTGTCGGGTAGTTGCTAAAAGTAAAATTTGTTGATAGAATAACAGAAAAATTTCAACTCAATCGTAGGGGACGGCGTCCTCGACGTCCCACGAAACGACTGCAAATGTAAAATCATCATCGTAGGGGCGAACTGTGTTCGCCCGCAACATAAAAAACAAAGGAGTTTACCCATGAAGAAAGAAGTTCTCGTTGAAACATCCGCCCGCCACGTCCATGTCAGCCGCGAGGCTCTCGATATTCTCTTCGGCGAAGGCTATGAGCTGACCAAAAAGAAGGATCTCTCCCAGCCCGGCCAGTTCTCCTGCGAAGAGAGAGTAGCCGTCGTCGGCTCCAAGAGCAGCTTCCCCGCCGTCTCCATCCTCGGCCCCATCCGCCCCGCGACCCAGGTCGAGCTTTCGCTCACCGACGCCCGCTCGATAGGCGTTACCGCACCCGTCAGGGAGAGCGGCGATATCGAGGGCAGCGGCTCCTGCAAGCTGGTCGGCCCCAAGGGCGAGCTTGAGATCGAGTGCGGCGTCATCGCCGCCAAGAGGCACATCCACGCCACCCCCGAGGACGCCGAGAAATACGGCCTTGAGGATAAGCAGATCGTCTCCGTCAAGATCGACTCCAACGGCAGAAAGCTCATCTTTGACGACGTCGTCGTCAGAGTCAGCCCCAAATTCGCGCTCGCAATGCACATCGACACCGACGAATCCAACGCCGCTGCCGCCACCCCCGGCCTCATGGGCGAAATTCTTTAATTTCATCTTAATACATAAAACGCACCCGCAGGAGCTTTCGTGCCCCGACGGGTGCGTGTTTTTTACTCTGCCTCAATTTGCTCCGGCTCCTCCGCCTCGACCATCTCGTGCAGCATCGGCGGGCGGAACATTCTGAACGCCTGCTTCTTGACCGAGATCGTCATATCGCCGTTGTCGCCGCCGTATTCGCCGTCGAGCGTCCACGGCAGTTTGGAGCCGTCGAGGGTCTTGACCTCGATATGCGAGCCTTGATAGAGGTGAATGAACCGCTTGTCGAAGTCCTTTTTCAGCACGCTGGTACACACGTCGACCCAGTTCTTTAACGTGCCGGGGTTCTTGACGATGAACACCTCGAATCTGCCGTCGTTAAGGCAGACCTGATCGTTGCTGAGCTTGATGATTCCGCCTACGGTGAAGGAATTCGAGATAGAGCCGAACACAAATTCATCCTCGATTACCTTGCCGTCTATGACAAAGCGCATCGGGATCTCTCTTATATCCTTTACCGTCTTTGTCGCCTCGAGATAATAGGCGAGCCTGCCGATCTTATTTTTCAATTTCTGATCCGCCTTGTAGGCGCAGGCGGTGAAAGCGCCGAAGGACGCCACATATGTAAAGTACCTCTCGCCGAAAAGCCCGATATCGTAGGGGAGCGCCTCGGAGCTGACGATGAGCTGCGCCGCCTTGATGGGGTTGGTCGGCAGACCGAGGGTGTGGGCAATGTCGTTGGTCGTGCCGGCGGGAATGAAGCCTATCTCGGGCCTTTTCTCAAGAGCCATCAGCCCGTTGAGCGTCTCGCAGAATGTGCCGTCGCCGCCCCTGCAAACCACCGTGTCATATTTGCCGCCGAGTTCACGGGCAAACCGCGTTGCGTCGCCCGAGCCCGTGGTGTTCATAACGGTGATGTTGTAGCCGTGGCGGTTAAAGATATTCGTGACCTCGAGCAAATCGTCGCTGTATCTCTTTTTGCCCGAGCGGGGATTGACTATCATCAGCATCTGCTTTTTCATGCCTTCGCCTGCTTTCATAGGTGATAAAAGAAATTATATCACCTTTTGCCTCATTGTTCAAGCATGGCGGCGGCAGCATTTTTCGCACAAAAAGCCCCTTTTGCCCAAAATGTTTCACGCCATATCCGTAAATTCTGAAATCCAAGCACTAAAAGGCTCCCTTGTGTAAAGGGAGCCATGAGCAACTGCAATCTTTGAACGACATTGTAGGGGACGGCGTCCTCGACGTCCCCTACGGTCGGTTTTCCCCTTTCAACGGGCAAAGCCTGTTATATATGCGAAAAACCGCCGGTCGGTCGCCCGATCAGCGGTTTATGATTATTCAAGCTCGAATGCGCCGGTATAGAGCTGATAATAAACGCCCTTTTCGGCTATCAGCTTCTCGTGGTCGCCGCGCTCGATTATCCTGCCGTGGTCGAGCACCATTATCACATCCGAATTCATTACCGTCGAGAGGCGGTGGGCGATGACGAATACCGTCCTGCCCTCCATCAGCTTATCCATGCCTCTCTGGACTATCGCCTCCGTCCTCGTGTCTATCGAGGAGGTCGCTTCGTCGAGGATGAGGATAGGAGGATTCTTCAGGATGGCACGGGCGATG
>SAMEA104315429__coassemble_1294_pt1 | contig 12445 bp, 9 predicted proteins | sample SAMEA104315429__metabat2_low_PE_044 | metagenome-assembled genome bin SAMEA104315429 (sample SAMEA104315429) | gut metagenome | biome: Monkey gut; feature: monkey-associated habitat; material: faeces | place: China | collected 2013 | reverse complement strand
GACGAATGCGCCGTAGTTGGTCATTGACTTAACAACGCCGTGATACTTCTGGCCGACCTCAGCCTGTGCCCAGAAAGCCTCGGCGGCTTCTTTTCTCATATCCTTGAGAACGGCACGGATGGAGCCGACGGCTCTCCTGCGCTGCTTGTTGACTTCGATGATACGGAACTTAACGGTCTTCTTGAGCAGATCCTCAAGAGGCTCGTCTTTGCGCTCGGTTGCGAGCGAAGCGGGGATGAAAATCCTGACGCCGCCGCTGACAACGAGGATGCCGCCCTTGATAACTTCGGCGACAGTGCCCTCAAGGACTCTGCCGTCCTCCTCTGCTGCGATGATGTCGGTCCATGCCTTCTGAGCGTCAAAACGTCTCTTGGAAAGCATTACGGTGCCTTCGGCATCATTGGTCTTCATTATGATAAGATCAAGCGTATCGCCGACCTTGAGCTCTTTAGCTGCGTCTGCATTGGGGTCTGCGCTGTATTCGTCCATGGGAACGAAGCCTGCATGCTTCCTGCCGATATCGACCTGGATCTCGGTCGGGGTAATACCCATAACGACGCCCTTAACACGCTGATCGGTACTCATGTTATTGAGTGATTCCTCAAGAGCTGCGGAAAAATCCATATCTTCAGCTGCTGCTACTTCAGAAGGCACCTCCTCTACCTGAATATTTGTGGTTTCGTTAACGATCTCGGACATTGCAAAAAGTACCTCCTTAATTATTGCGGAGGGGGTCGATGCCCCCGCCGTCACGCCTACAGTGGCGCAATGCGAGAAATTTATGGTATTGAGCTCTGCAGCTCTTTCCACCAAATAAGTGTCGCAGTTTTCACTGCACACGGCTTTTAGCTTCGCCGTATTTGAACTGTGACGGTCGCCGATGATTATCATCATGTCGCTCTGTTTGGAAATCAAAGCGGCTTCATCCTGCCGTTCGCGAGTTGCAAAACATATTGTATCAAAAATTTTAGCGTTTGTATAGTATTTTTTTATTTTTTCTTTGCAAATTTTCCAGACTTTTTGCGAAAAAGTCGTCTGAGAGATAGCTATTATTCTTTTATCGTAATTTTTGCCGTCATTTCTGATTATCTCGTCCAGCTCCGCCTCGCTGTTGAAGATATTTACCTCGCCCTTACAGTGACCCTTTATGCCGATGACTTCCGGGTGATTCGGGTCGCCCGCGATGAAAACCTCGGTATCCTCGCCGCTGTTCTCGGCGACGATACGGTGTATCTTCTTAACAAACGGGCAGGTGGCGTCGCATATCTCCGCACCCGTGCCATTCAGCTCTTCATAAACCTCGGCAGCTACTCCGTGCGCCCTGATTATGACCGTCTCTCCCCGCTGCGCCTCGGCAGGTGAAGAGATTATCCTCACGCCCTTTGCGGCAAGGTCGTCGGTGACAAGCGAATTGTGGATAAGCTGGCCGAGAGTTGCCGCCCGTGCGTCGGAATTCGCAAGCTCATAGGACATATTGACCGCTCTGTCGACTCCGAAACAGAAGCCTGCGGTCTTGGCAAGTATCACTCGCAATGTCCTTCACTCCAAAGCTCGTTTATCTTGCTCATTATGTAGTCGGCGGCGGCGTGTATCTCCGTCCTGCCGCTGTCCTCATTGAGCTTTAGCTCCTCAAACGGAATGAGCTTGCCGAATCTGATGGTCATCTTTGTATGCTTCTTCATATCGTCCGAATTATATATCGAAACGGGCAGGATATCAGCGTGGGAAGCGAGGGCGATCCTTGCAATGCCGCTCTTGGCCTTGCCGGGCTTATGATCCTTTGAGCGGGTGCCCTCGGGGAAGATACCGAAGATATAGCCCTCGTTGACAAGGCGCACCGCATAGTTAAGCGCCTCGGAATCCGCGCCGCCTCTGACAACGGGGAAGCCGTTGAGTTTTGTGAGAACATGTCTGACTAAGGGCTTTGCAAAAAGCTCCTTTTTGCCCATATAGTGAACCTGTCTGCCCTCGATAGCTATTGAAAGATAGACGGGGTCGAGCGCCTGCAAATGGTTTGAGGCGAGGATAAAGCCGCCCTCCTTGGGTATATTCTCAAGTCCCACATAGTGCACGTCGTTCCTTAACCTGCACACGGCTTTACCGAGCGGCCTTAAAACGTCATAGAGTTTGCCTTCGGTTATCGTTGAATAATCAAAGCCTTTCATTATTATATCTTCTCCTTGATGATTTTTGTTATCGCTGCGACGGATTCATCGAGAGCGAGACCCGTGGTGTCAAACAGCACGCTGTCCTCTGCGGGCTTGAGCGGCGCGATCTCCCGATGCGAATCATTATAATCCCTTTTTACGATATCGTCAAGCACGGATTGATAATCGACCTCGCTCCCCTTCTCGATAAGCTCCTTATAGCGTCTCTCGGCTCTTATCTCGGGCGAAGCGGTTAGGAATATCTTGACCTGCGCCTGCGGCAGCACGACGGTGCCGATGTCTCTGCCGTCCATGATGCAGCTGTTTCTCTTTGCTATATCGCGTTGAAGATCAAAGAGGAAGGCTCTGACCTCCGGCACGGCAGAAACATCCGAAGCCGCCATTGAAGCCTCGGGAGTCCTTATCTCGACAGAAACATCCTCGCCGTTGAGCATGACCTTTTGCTCGCCGTTCTCAAACACAAGATTGACCTTAACACCGTCAAGGCTTGCGCCGCTTTATCCTTGGTATCAACGCCGTTTCTGAGCGCATTCACGCCTATCGCTCTGTAGAGAGCGCCGGTATCGACATAGATATAACCGAGCTGCTTTGCCGCACCTCTTGCGACGGTGCTCTTGCCCGCGCCGGCGGGGCCGTCTATAGCAACATTGATAATATTGTTGTTCATTGTTTATCCCCCTGTTTTATCGGAAATCGACTGCGCTGCGCTTATGCCCGCGAGCCTGCCTGTCGAAAAGGCTATCTGTAGGTTATATCCGCCCGTGTAAGCGTCGGCGTCAATGACCTCGCCCGCAAAATAAAGACCCGAAACGAGCTTTGACTCCATAGTTTTAGGGTCGATGGACGAAACCTCCACGCCGCCCGAGGTAACTATAGCCTCGGCTATCGGACGGAAGCCCGTGACGGTGACGGTGAGCCCTTTAAGCAACTCGGCAAGCCGCCTGCGCTGCTCTTTGGTGACCTGATTCACTTTCTCGGACGGGCTGATGCCGCTGAGAGAAACTATAACAGGCACGAGCTTCTTGGGCAGCAGCGAATTCAGCGCATTTATAAAGTTTCTGTTAGTATTCTCAGAAAAGTCGCGCAAAATTCGCGCGTCAAGCTGCTCGGGAGTGAGAGCGGGTTTTAAATCAATAACTATCTTATATCTGCCGCTCTTCATATCACGCATATGAGCCGAGGCGCTGAGCACCATCGGGCCCGAAACGCCGAAATGCGTAAACAGCATCTCGCCGAAATCCTTATATATCTCTTTACCGCCTTTGTCGGTATCGAGCACTTTAAGGGCGACATTGCGAAGCGAAAGCCCCATGAGCCTGCTGCAAAAGCCCTCGTGTATCTCAAGCGGCACGAGCGACGGAACCGCAGGCACTACCTTATGCCCCGCCTGCCTTGCAAGCTCATAGCCGTCGCCGGTGGAGCCTGTAGCCGGGTAAGAAAGCCCGCCCGTAGCGATTATCACCTTATCGGCGTAGATTTTATCGCCGCCCTCCGTCTCAACTCCGCTGACCTCGCCGCCGTCAAGCATCAGCTTCACGGCTCTGCCTTTAACTATGGTCGAGTAACGGCCTGCGAACGCCGCAAGGGCATCAACTATGTCGGATGCCTTGTCCGAGACGGGGAAGACTCTACCCCCTCTCTCGACCTTCAGTTCAACGCCGCGACTCTCAAAGAATTCCATGACGTCCTCGGGCATGAAGCGCGAGAATGCGCCGTAAAGGAATCTGCCGTTGCGGGGAACATTGGCTATAAGCTCCTGCACGCTGCGGCAGTCATTGGTGACATTGCACCTGCCCTTGCCGGTTATCATAACTTTCCTGCCCGGCCTGTCATTGCGCTCAAGCAGGACGGTATCCGCCCCGCCTGCGCCCGCAAAACCGGCTGCAAGCATACCTGCGGCCCCCGCACCGACCACGAGCACGGATGTTTTCATTCCTGCTCCTCCTTATCGGTACGGTAAACATGGTATTTATCCCATATTTTCTCAAGCTCGCCGAGATTTTCGCACACATGGCCGTCATTCTCCTTGGCGCAGGCCGCTATCAGAGCGTTTATAAGACTCAGCGGCGCAACGAGCGAGTCAACAAACGACACCATGCTGCTCTCCGCAACGAGCAGATAGGTCGCATACTGCGCTATCGGCGACATTTCGCCGTCGGTTATGGATATAATGGTCGCTCCCCTTGATTTTGCAAAGGAAAGAGCGTTAATGGTCTGATTTGAATACCTCGGGAAACTGATGGCGATACAGACATCCTGCTCGCTTATCCTAAACATCTGCTCAAACATCTCACTGGTTGAGGAGGTGTCGATGAGCACGACGTTGTCACAAAGATAATTGAGATAGAATGCGGCAAAGCTCGCAAGCGAAGCGGAGCTTCTTGAGCCGAGTACATAGATCTTGTGCGCCTTGTTTATAGCCGCCACGCTGCCGAAGAAATCCTCCCTCGACACGCCTTCTCTTGTGCGCTTGAGCATCTCGGCGTCGGCGGCAAAGGCGTCGTTGATGATATCGTCGCCGCCCATGCGGTTGGCTGCGACCTCCATGCGCTGAACGCTCGTCAGGTGACTCTTGACAAGCTCCTGAAGATGCTTCTGAAGCTCGGGATAGCCGTCAAAGCCGACGTGAGAAGCAAAACGCACCACGGTGGATTCGCTTACGCCGACGGTCTTGCCGAGCTTTGCGGCAGTCATAAAGGAAGCCTTTTCATAATTATTTTTAATAAAATCCGCTATTTTTTTGTGTCCCTTTGACAGTCCCGAATAGAATACGCCGATGCGATCCTGAAAGCTGTCTGCCATTTCCCATTACCTCTGTTTCAATTAATGTCACATATAAAAGCAGTTTACACGAATTTCGTCAAAAATGCAAGTAAGTTTTTAAAAATTGCAAAATATCCTTCATTTTTATTCATTGACTGCACGGAAAATATAGTATATAATTGCCTTATAAATAAGGTAAGGAGAATACTTTATATGAACACCACCTCAACATTATGGTATAATTCGCCCGCAAAGGCGTGGACTCAAAGCCTGCCCATAGGCAACGGTACTCTCGGAGCAATAGTATTCGGCTCCCCCTCGCATGAGCGCCTCGCACTGAATCACGATGAATTGTGGACGGGCAGACCCAAGGATACAGTCCGCGAGGGCGCACCGGAGGTGTTTGAAAAGGCACGCTGTCTCGCCCTTGACGGCAAGCTGCATGAGGCAGAGAAGTTGATCGAGCATGACTTCCTAAGCGTATGGAGCCAGGCGTATATGCCCCTCGGCGACCTTGAGCTTGAATTCTCACTCAAAGGCAGAGTCAAGGATTACAGGCGCAGCCTCGACCTTGAAAAAGCCGTAGCCGCCGTGGAATTCGCCTGCGGTCAAAAGAAATATAAGCGTGAATACTTCGCTTCATACCCCGCAAAGGCCATCGGAGCAAAGCTGACCTGCGAGGGCGGCACGATGGACTTCAGCGTTTCTCTCACCTCAAAGCTGCGCTCAAACAACTCTATCGACGGCGGTATTCTCTATATTGACGGCGAATGCCCCGGTGAAAACAACGTTGACAATCAGTCGAGCAAGCAGGCATATTACGATGAGCCCGAGCGCAGAGGCATCAGATTCAAAGCGGGCGTCAAGGTCGAGACTGACGGCAAAGTTAAGGAATATGAGAATACTCTTGAGATCAAGGAAGCGAGCTATGCTTATCTCTATTTCACAGCCGAGACGAGCTTCAACGGCTTTGACCGCCACCCTTACCTCGATGGCAAGGAATATATTATTCCCTGCATTTCAAGACTTGAGAGATTGACCGATATCAACGAAATGCTGCTTGAGCATATAGAGGATCATTCCTCGCTTTACGGCAGGGTCAGGCTCGATATCGGCGAGGGCAAGGATATGCCGACCGACAAGCGCCTTATCGCATTCAAGCGCTCAAAGGACGACAACGGCCTTATCGCCCTTGTCTACAACTACGGCCGTTATCTTTCGATAGCCTCGTCAAGACCCGGCTCGCAGCCCTCCACTCTACAGGGTATATGGAATGACAAGATAGCCCCGCCGTGGCACTCAAACTACACGGTAAACATAAACACGGAGATGAACTATTGGCAGGTGCTCATGTGCCGTATGCCCGAGGTCAACCTGCCTCTTGTTAAGATGGTGCAGGAGCTTTCGGAGGCGGGCAGGAAGACCGCCGAGGAGCAGTATGGCGCAGAGGGTTGGGTATCGCACCACAATGTCGACCTTTGGAGGCTCACGACGCCCGTCAGCGGCAGCGCCCAGTGGGCGTTCTGGCACGGCTCGTCGGGTTGGCTCTGCGAGCATCTGTTTGACCATTACGAATACACAGCCGACGTTGAATTCCTGCGTGACACGGCATATCCGATAATGAAAGAAGCCGCAAAATTCTATCTTTCGATAATGACCGAATATAACGGCAAGCTCGTGCTTGCACCGGGCACCTCACCCGAGAACCGCTTCTCATATCAAGGCAAGTCCTGCTGCGTAGCAAGATACTCGACAATGTCGATGTCGATAGCGAGAGAGCTTTTTGAGAATTGCATCAAGAGCTGTGAAATTCTCGGCACGGACGGCGAATTTTCCACCGAGCTTCGTGATACGCTCTCAAGAATGCAGGGCTTCAAGCTCGGCAGCGAGGGTCAGCTCCTCGAATTCGACGACGATTATGACGAGGAGGAGCTTCACCACCGCCACTGCTCGCATCTCTATGCGCTTCACCCGGCGCACGATATCACGCCCGACGGCACCCCCGAGCTTGCGGCCGCCTGCCGCAGAACTCTCGAGCGCAGGGGCGACAACGGCACGGGCTGGAGCCTCGGATGGAAAATAAACTTCTGGGCAAGGCTCTTTGACGGCGACCATGCGTTAAAGCTCATAGAAATGCAGCTCAGACCCGTCAAGAGTGTCGGCCTCAACTACACAAACGGCGGCGGCACTTACGAGAATCTCTTTGACGCTCATCCCCCGTTCCAGATAGACGGTAACTTCGGTTTCGTGAGCGGCATAACCGAGATGCTCATGCAGAGCCGCGACGGGCGCATCTACCTGCTGCCCGCTCTGCCTTCAAGCTGGAAAGACGGCAGCGTCAAGGGCCTGCTCGCAAGGGGCAATGTCACCGTCGACATCGAGTGGCACGGCGGCAAGCTCACCGAATACAGCCTCGAGGGCAAGGGAGATTTTACTGTCATCGCGAACGGAAAGGAGACCCCCGTTAAGCTCGGCGGCGAGAGGATAACGGTCAGACTTTGATATGAAATATGACCTCTATGATTTTGACAAGACAGTTTATCCCTATGACTCAGAGACGGTATTTCTCTTTCACTGTCTTTTCCGCAAGCCGTGGCTGCTGATACTCTCACCGTGGCTGCTGCTGAATCTCATTCTCTTCTTCCTCGGCTTCGGCGATAAATTCAAGGGCAGGTGCTTCACATTCCTGCGGTTTATCGATGGCGAAAAAGAGGCAAAGAAATTTTGGGAGAAGCAGGAGAAGAATATTTATCCGTTCTTTCGCCCCGAAAACAGAGAGCGCCCCACGGTTGTTTGCTCCGCTTCGCCCGAATTTCTGCTCAGACCCATATGCGAGAAATACGGCGTTGATACAATGATAGCAACGCGAATGGACCCGCGCACGGGCACGATAATCGGCAGAAACTGTAAGGATAAGCAGAAGCCGCTCCGCATAGCCGAGGCGCTGCCGAATGCCGAATTTGTCAACGTATATTCGGATTCATTAAAGAACGATATCCACATTTTCAGGCTCGGCGAGCGCTGCTTCCACGCTAAAAAAGGCGTTTTGACCGAAACAACGGTCGAAGAGATCGAAAAACACATATAAAGCAAGGCATCCGCATGATATTAACACCGTGCGGATGCCGTTTTGTTTTATCAAAACATTCTATAAATTGTAAATTTCTTTCAGCCGCTATAAGGCTTGAGTTCAATAATCAATAGGATAAATACGGGTCAATGTCACACGCAGTACATATTCATATCCCAACACGGGATATAAGGGTGGCGGCGCAGATGAAACTCGTAATCGGGGTTCAGCTCTTTGACCGCCAAAGGCAAAGTGAATATATCCTCGCTGCGGTGATAAAGAGCGATATTGAGCCTCGGTCTGTCACGTTTAAGTGTTTCTTTCGCACCTTTGAGTGCCTCAAGCTCGCCGCCCTCAACATCCATTTTGATATATGTGAATCTTTGCTCACGGCCGAGGGAGTCAATGCTCGTTGCCTCGGTCGGAATTCCTTTATCGGATATTGCGGACTGCCTGCCCGCCGCCCCGCTGAAGCCGACTACGCCTCCATGCGAGGCTATCGCTTTTTGAAGCAACGTGCAATTCTCCATCCCGTCAAGGTGCGCCGTGAGCTTTGCAAAAGTCTTTTTATCCGGCTCAAGCGCGGTAATACTGCCGTATGAGCCGCCGGAGTAACGCAGCAATTCATCCACCGTGTCGCCTCTATATGCGCCGAGGTCGAGATAATCCTCGTCACTGCGCGGCTTAAAGAAGCCCTTGAACGCCTCGGATTTCGGCGTTGTGATATTTCTGAGCGTATCAAGCTCGCCGCCGAACATGAAATCGACGCAGCCCGCGAAAATTTTCTTTGAATCCTCTGTGAAAAGAGAATGCGCCTGCTTGAGCAGCTCGGAATTGCGTTCGACGAATTCGCGGTTAAAAATTTCACCGCCGCACACGGGCACGACAGGCACAAGCACACGGTATTTATCGCATAGAGAATAAATATGCTCCATGACCTCGGGGATACAGCTTGCAAAAGCCACGGCAATTATGAAGTCTCCGTTAAACTCCGAGAGCTTTTGCACCGTGAAGCCGCGAAAGCTCTGCCCCCTCACGAAGCTGTCGCTTGCGGTAACGCCGCGAACCTTGATATCAAGGCGGGCAAATTCGTCAAGCACCTTATCCGCGCCGTTGCCCATGCCGTAGACAACGACTTCTCTGCCACTCTGTTTTATCTTCTCCCACGACGAGAGCCGTTCGCTCATAAAGCCGAGCATTGCCGCACCTCCTTTGTTTTATCCGAATAAAACTTTATCATATCGTGCCGCACAAGTCAAATATTTGTTGCAGTCCTTATATAAATATGTTATATTTAATTATCAATAACTCTTTAGGAGGTATTCAATTGCATAAGCTCAGAAAAAGACAGGTTCATCTTGATTTCCACACGAACGGCACTCTGACCGTCGGCACCGAATTCAGCAAGGAGCAGTTTCAGGCGGCGCTGAAGGCGGGGCACGTCGATTCGATAACGGTATTCTCAAAATGCCACCACGGCTACTCATATCACCCCACCGAGGTCAACGAAATGCACCCGGGGCTGAGCTTTGACCTGCTCGGGGCGCAGCTTGAGGCTTGCAAAGAAATAGGCGTGCGCGCGCCCGTATATATTTCGGCGGGTCTTGACGAAAAAGAAATTCCCCGTCACCTCGAATGGCACCATCACTGGTCACCCGACCCCAAGGAGCACGAGAAAGAGCTGCAAGCCGTGCATTTTCATTTTCTCTGCTTCAACACGGACTACCTCGACTTCCTTTGCGCTCAGATCGAGGAGGTCATGCAGAAATATGACCCTTGCGGCATCTTCCTTGATATAGTCTCGCCCCGCGTCTGCTATTGCGACAAGTGCCTTGCCGACATGAAGGCTCTCGGCCTTGACGTCGAAAGCGAAGCGGACAGGCAGAAATTCTCAATGATGACCTTTGAGAAATACACCGCCGCAACGAACGCAGCGGTCAGGAAATACAGCGACACCGCAACGATATTCCACAACGCGGGTCACATCCCCAAGGGCGGCTATTCGCTGATAAACTGCAACACTCATCTTGAGCTTGAGAGCCTGCCCACGGGCGGCTGGGGCTACGACCATTTCCCGCTCTCCGCCGCATATGTCCGCACGCTCAAAGATTATGATTTCATCGGCATGACAGGTAAATTCCACAACACCTGGGGCGAATTCGGCGGTTTCAAGCACCCGAACGCTCTGATATATGAGACCTCACTTAGCGTTGCCAACGGCGGCGGATGCTCGATAGGCGATCAGATGCATCCGCTGGGCGAGATGAATATGGCGACCTATAACCTCATCGGCAAGGCTTATTCGCTCATCGAGCAAAAGGAGCCGTGGCTGAATGACGCTGTCAACATAGCGGATATCGCCGTGCTCAGTGCAGAGGCGGTCACAGGCTCACGCGACCTCGGCGAAAAGAGCGACGTCGGCGCGAACAGAATGCTGCTTGAAACCCATCGCCTGTATAATTTTGTTGACGCCAAGGCGGATCTCTCCTCTTATAAAATGCTCATTCTGCCCGACGTGGGCGACCTTCCCGACGACATTATCAAGAAGGTAAAGAACTTCGCCGCAAACGGCGGCAAGATAATCGCAAGCGGCAAATCGCTTGTGAATGACGGCAGGTTTTATCTCGATATCGGCGCTGAATACAGGGGCGAGAACGAATTCTACCCGACCTATTTCGTCCCCTGCTTCGACACCGTTGACGGCACCACTCAGTATGTAATGAAGTCAAAGTCCTATCTCTTTGACGCAAAGGACTGCGACATAGTCGGCTGCGGGCAGAATCCTTACTTCAACAGGACGTTGGAGCACTTCTGCTCCCATCAGCACGCCCCCAACAATCCCGACAAGCAGTTCCCCGCAGTCGTCGTCAAGGGAAATATCGCATATATCGGCTGGGATATCTTCAACGCATACGCAAACGAAGGTCATTTGATATTCAAGGAGATATTCGCTTACCTTGCGGAAAGGCTGCTCGGCGATGAAGCGAGCGTCAAGGTCTCGCTGCCCGACAGAGGCATTGTCACCCTCACCCGCCAGAGCGGCGAAAATCGCATGATACTCCACCTGCTCTTTGCCCACACGACCGTCAGAGGTAGAAACACTGAGGTCATTGAGGATACCGTGCCGCTTTATGATATCAAATGCTCCGTCAAGGCGGAGAAAGCGCCGACGGCAGTCACCCTCGAGCCGCAGGGCGAGAGCTTGCCGTTCGTATTTGAAAACGGCAACGTCAGCTTCACCGTGCCGAAAGTCGATATTCATCAGATGGTCTGCATAAAAGAATGAGACGACCGCTACGCTGTGATGTGAGTCACCTCGGACAAGGACAGCGGTTTCATATAATACACATATAACGTCGATATCCTGCTCAGCAAGACCGTCGACGCATAATAAATCTGATTACAGAAAAATCCCCGCTGCGTTCAAACAGCGGGGATAAATTTTTACTTAAAATCTTGAAGCTACATCGGCAAAGGCATCTGCAATGGCTTTCTGAGTGCCTATACCCATTGAATTTGTCTCATGGTAATGATTCTTGCCGAATCTGTCCTTATAGCCGTTGAGATACGGCTGAGTGGGGTTAAGAATAAAATCATTCGGCGGCACCACATAGCCGGTCATGTCGTTGGTAACTGCGAAGGAGATAAGCTCGCTGTCGCCCGCTATCTCGGCAAGCGGTTTGGGGTTGATCTCGGGGCCTTTGCCCGTTGCTGACGTCTCAGCAGGGTTATAGCTGCCGTATACGGTGGATACGAAATTCTCACCAGGCAGCAGAAGCACCTTCTGATCGCCGAAGGTCATATAAGTCATCTCGGTCATCATCTCGATACCCGTGTCGCTCTCCTTACAGGGATAAGCCTTGAAGCTCATCACATGACGCATTGCGAGCAGGGTCAGCACATAGTTGCCGACGGGCAGATAGAACGGCTGCTGAAGATACTTTATCCTCGGCTCAAGCTCACGGTCATTGTCGATCTTCTCAGCTGCGTCGGCTATCATCTTGGCCTGCAGCTTAATGCAATTGACTCTGTCATCATCGTCGAGCTGGGCCGCATCCATGCCGCCTATCGCGCCGACGCCAAAGAGGACGTTCGCACCCTTGTCGGCGAGTATCTGCTCACGCATAAAATAAGGGTATTCGCCGCTGAGCATACGGTTGCCTCCGCCGAGCGAATTGGGGTGAGCGCCAAAATTCATTATCCATGTCTCCGCCGAGCCATCCTCGGGGACGAAGCGCAGGCGGGTGAGCACCTCGTGCTTATCAATGAAATCTCTCTTGCTGAAGAGACCGTCTTTAATTGTTATCCTTCCGGAATAGAGCTTGCCGCTCTTCTTTGCGGCATAAGCCTCCTCGGAGACCTTGACGGCAGTATTCATCAGCATATCCATATACTCTGGGTCTTTGCCGTCGGAGGGAATGCTGACAAAATTGGGCTTGCCCCA
>SAMEA104315429__coassemble_1010_pt1 | contig 15206 bp, 10 predicted proteins | sample SAMEA104315429__metabat2_low_PE_044 | metagenome-assembled genome bin SAMEA104315429 (sample SAMEA104315429) | gut metagenome | biome: Monkey gut; feature: monkey-associated habitat; material: faeces | place: China | collected 2013 | reverse complement strand
TCAATCCCTTTTTTAAACTTTTTTCTCCCCTCTTCTCAACCTCGCCGTGTGTTTCTTCTTGATTCGACATTATTTTATCTTTATAATACAGGACAAATTACTTATATATCAACGAAAAGCGGGCGGAGATCGCTCCCCGCCCGCCGTATGAAACCGTTATGATTATTTATCGAAGATTTTGAAAAGATCTTTGAAGCGCTGGACAAGATCGGCAAAGAATTTGTCGATGAGTTCCTTGAGGGTCATGGTGTTGCCGGAGGGTTTGTTGTCATCTTTGCCGGGAAGGATGATGCCGCCGGTCGTATTCTTATAGGTAGTGAGCGGATGGACGCTTGTGCTGAATTCTTTCGTCATCACGTCCTCGCCTATAGCGGTGCCGTTATCAATGACATTGAAAGCAGGTGCACCTGTCGCGGAGCAGACATTCTCGACCGTGATGATCCTGCCGGGGCAAACGCCGACGGTGAGATAATAACCGGGCACGGTGATATAAGCCGTGTTGCCGCTGACCGCGCCGCACAGACGGAAATCATAATCGCCGTTGCCGTAGAAATAGCCGACCTTGATATACTGGTCAAGGGGCTTGCTGTAGACGCTTATAAATGCGCCTGCATCGTTGACGGTAAGGTCAAGAGCCTCGTTGGAGATTGAAAGCACGGTTGCACTGTCGGCAGCTCTCTGAATTATTACACTGCTTCTGCCGGTAGCGGTGAAATCAGTCTTAAAGGCTGCGTCCGTGCCTGCCTCAAAGATGGCTCTTGCCGCCTCGAGCTTTGCAAGAGCGACTGCGCTCTTAACACGCATCTCGGTGGTGTCGTAGTTCTTTACAAGGGCTATGAGAGCGCTTGTGGTGGCGTTTGCGAGGTTCTCAAGCAGCTGCTCACCCGTAGCTCTGATGGTGATAACAACGCTCTCAGCGAACGCAGCGGCATCGTCATCGTCGGAAGCAAAGGATTCCTTTGCCCATGCGCCGAAGCAATCCTCAATGTAATATACTTCGACAAGGGACATCATAAATTCGTATTTATCTTTGGTATTGAAGATCTTATTTGAAAGGGAAGCGACGGTATTGTAGCCGGACTTGATAGCGGCGGTGACGCCGTAGGAATCCATGGCGATATTTGCAGCGAGATCGGCTGCGTCCTTACCTGCGTTGGCGACAAGCTCCTTAATCAGCTCGTTGACGGCATCTGCCATCTCGGCATCAATGGTGTTTCTGATATCGAGTGCGGCGGCTCTGACGGCCTCGTTCTCGCAGTTATCAACAAGGGTGGTCAGGAAGTTGCCGTAGTAAACGCTTGCGGCCTTAGCCGAAAGAATGGCGGCATAGCCCCTGATATATGCTTCATAGATCTCGTTGCCGTAATTTGCGATCTTAATGGCGGCATTAAGTATCTCGATGGACTTGCTCCACTCTGCAGACTGAGTGAATTTAAGTGCATCGGAGAATTTCTCGGTAAAATCACCGACCTTGGTAATAACGCCCATAATATCCGAGGTACCTTCAAGAGCGCCTATGATCTCTTCATAGACCTGATTCTCGTACTCCTCCTCGACCTTCTCAACAAGTGAGAGAAGGATCACCTTGGCATAGTTGATATCGACGGATTTGTCGAAATAATTATACCATGCGTCGTCATAGAGACCGAGAGCGGTCATGAGGTTGATGCTGTTTGCGAAGAATCCCTCCTGCTCGACATACTCCATGTGATAGTAGTTGCCGTCGTCGAGCACCTCGTCATGGACATAGCCGCTCTGCGCTGCGGAGGCGCACAGGGGCATCGCCGTGAGGAGCATAAGAGCTGCTAATAATACGGCTGCAAATTTCTTCATAACGGTACCTCATTTTGATAAAATTATCGGATATTATCCAACGATTTTATTCTATACTTTTATATCAAATTTGTCAACACTTGCTTAATAATTTGTTCAAAATGTACAAGCGAATTGGAATAAAAAATCCGCACTCCCCGTAAAAACGGCACTGAGTGCGGAAAATAATCAGTCGCAGAAGCTCTGCATGGCTTCAAGGGTCTTGGCAATCAGCTCGTCAAGCTCCCAGCCGAGCATCTCGGCACCCTTGGTTATAACGTCCCTTGAGCAGCCGGCTGCGAATTTTTTATCCTTGAATTTCTTCTTGACAGATTTCGGCTCCATATCCTGCACGCTCTTTGACGGGCGCATCAGCGCCGCCGCGCCGATAAGGCTGGTCAATTCATCGGTGGCATAGAGCACCTTCTCCATCTGATGAGTCGGCTCAACATCGGAGCATATGCCCCAGCCGTGGCTTGCGACGGCATGAATGAGCTTCTCATCAAGCCCCTTATCGCGCATTATCTCGACGCATTTGATGCAATGCTGCTCGGGATACATCTCGAAATCAAGGTCGTGCAGCAGACCGACGGTGGCCCAGAAATCGGCATCCTCGCCGTAGCCGAGTTGATTTGCAAACCAGCGCATAGCGCCCTCCACAGTCTCGGCATGATGAATGTGAAACGGCTCTTTATTGTATTCGCAAAGCAGCGAATACGCTTCATCGCGTGATATCATAATATCGCTCCTTTATATTATACATTAATATTATGCAGAAAGGGTCGACGCTTAGCGCCGACCCTTGTTAGCTATCCGAATGTCGGAAGATCAGTCTTCCTTCTTCTTTTTGGTAATGACATAAGCCGCCGCTGCTGCTGCCGAGATGATACCGAAAGCTGCAAGGCCTGCCGAAGCGGAGCCGGTTGCGGGGATATCATCGTCTGCCGCTGCCTTCCACTTAGCGGTGAAAGTCTGATCGGCTGCGGGCATCTTGTCGGGAACCTCGGGATCCCAACCGTCGAATACATAGCCTTCCTTAGTCGGACGGGGATCTTGGTGCCCGCAAGGACCTTGTAGGTCTTGTAGGTCTCGCCGTCAACGATGTACTTAACGGTGTAGGTGTTCTTAGCGATAATGGTTATGGTTATGATGCCGCCGATGATGCCGATGCCGGCAATGATGGAGGCGTTGATGCCTGCGATAGCAGCTATTACGCCGCCGGAGATAACGACGCCGCCGATAATAACGGTAACGAATTCCTTATCAACTTCCCAGGTTGCAACGAATTCAACATCGTGAGCGGGCATGGTTGAGGGAACCTCGGGCTCCCAGCCCTTAAACTTATAGCCGAACTTCTGCGGATCTGCGGGAACGGGGATAACGTCGCCTTCCTTAAGGACGTACTGGGCATGAGGCTCGCCGTCAACAAGGAATACTGCGCTGTATGTCTCGCCATCGACAGGAGCGGTCTCCCACTTTGCGGTGTAGGTGAGGTCGTGATTGGGCATTACTGCCTCAACATTCGGCTCCCAACCTGCGAATACATAGCCGTCTCTTACGGGAGAAGCGGGTCTCTTGATCTCGGAACCGTAGCGAACCTGAGAGGTTATGGAAGTATTGGTCTCATCGTCGCCGAAGTGACCGCCGTTAGCATCGAAAGTAAGATTATATGACTTGGTGGTGAGATTCTTGGGGTAAACAACGAGGCTCTTGGTGCCCATTACTGCGGGCAGCGGGTTGCCGTCTGCGTCGGCCCAACCGTCGCACTCAAAGCCCTCGGGAAGAGCGGCGGGAATGATGGCATCGCCGGTCTCATAAGTCTGAACCTCAAGGGGATCCTCTGCACCGACAGCCAGATAATAGGTAACGGTGAGTTCGGAGGCTTCCCACTTAGCGTAGACATTGATGGTATCCTCGGTATAGGTAACGGGGAATGTTACTTCGCCGCCGTTTGCGTCAGTCCAGCAAACGAAGGTGTAGCCTTCCTTGGTGGGAGGAACGGGAGCTGCCTCCTGCTCGCCGACATTACCGGTCTTAGTGAAAAGGAGTTGGTCGCCGTCATAGAAGTTGATAGTGCCCTTCTGAGCGGGGATCTCGGTCCAGTAACCGGTAACGGTTGCGCCGTCTGCGGGCAGCATGATCTGGGAGACCTGCTCACCCCTATAGAACCAGCCGTGGAACTCATAGCCGTCGAACGTGGGCTTGTCGGCAAGAGTGACATTCTGACCCGCTTCGTAGCTGCCGCCTGCGGGGAGAAGCGTCTCAGCGCCTGCGGGAACGTCGCCGGTGAATTCATAGGTAAGAGTCGCGGTGATCGGACCCATATACTCCCAAGCCGCCTTAAGAGTAATATTGGAGGCGGGCATGGTGAACGGATAGCTTATACGCTGACCGTTGTAAGTCCAACCAACGAATATTGCATTATCCTTGGTGGGAGTGGGGAAGCTGTTTATCTCTTCGTCAGCCTTGTGATCCTCAGAGGGAACAGCGCTGCCGCCGTCGCTGTCAAAGCTGACGGTGAAGGTGGCGGGTTCGTACTGTGCATAGAGGGTCAAATCGCCGACAGCCTTCTCGGGCATTGCTGTGCCGTCAAGCTGCTTCCAACCGGTGAAGACATAGCCTTCCTTGGTGGGAGCGGTATCGGGAGCCTTGGTGGCGTCGCCGTGGTTGAACAGCATGGTCTTAACGACGTTGCCGTCAGCGAATACGCCGCCGTTGGCATTAAAGGTGTAGGTATAGGTCACGGGCGTGAACTTTGCGGTGAACGCAAGATCCTCGGTGCCGACCCTTGAGGGGATCGTGGGCTCCCATGTGAGGGTGTGACCTTCCTTGGTGGGAACATTATTATCGGAGATAGCGGGAACGGGTGCGCCGTAGGGAACGTCGGTGAACTTCTGCGCTATGCTGCCGTCCTCATCATAGTAGGTAACGGTGTGAAGCTCTCTCTTGTAGTACACCTTGAGAACATTGTCGCTGCCTGCCTGTGCAACGCCGCCGGTGACCGACTTCTCGGTATCAAGAACGAAACCGGTCTCAGGCTCAACGGGAGCGTTTATCGGAGTGTTAACAGCGACCTCGGTGCTCGGGCTGACATAGTCGGGAGTCTGGACATATTCACCTCTGTAAGTGCCGTCGCCGTTCTCGACAAGAACCATCTTGTATACTTCATATTTCCAGGAGGTATTGGTAACTTCGTCGCTCCAAAGAGCAAAGAGCTCCTGCTCGTCGTAGTCATATGCAAAGTTTGCAAGCTGCTCCTGAGTCATTGCGTTCTCCGCGTCGGGAGTCCTTGCCCAGCCGAGGAACTGCTTGCCGCCGTTGGTGGGTACATTTGCGTTGTCAAACAGACCGGTGACGGTATCACCGATAACGCCGCTGATATTCTTGGAAACGCTGTTGTCCGCAAATTTGCCGCCGTTGGCGTTGAGCTTAACGTCGCTGAATACGCTTATAACGCCGGGAGTGGTCGAAAGGTTGGCGTTATAATCATACATGCTGGTGTTGTCGGCTCTGGTGCCGTCGGGTGCGCCCTTGGGGAAGTCAAGGAAGAAGTCATACTGGGTGCCGGCAACGAGCTGCGCTCTCTCGGGAGTGCAGGCAAGCTCGGTGGGAACCTTAACTTCGCCGTAGTTGGCGGAATTCCTGACATAGGCGTTATCATTGACGGTGAATTCAAATTCAACCGCCCATGTGTCCTTATCCCACTGGAGATTCTCCTTCTCACGCACCATCAGAAGCGTGTAGAGGAAATCATGGGTATTGAAGTAGCCTCTTTCGACAACGCCGTAATTCTCAAGGAAGGTAAGGCGCTGAGCCTTAAGGTTTTCGTCATATATATTGGCATTGATGGAGTAGAGCGAAGCGATGTTCTTGCCGTTCTCAACAATATAATCGCCGTTATACTTGATCTTGCTGGAAACATTTACGCCGTGCTCATACTTCGACGACATATACTCGCTGTCCCAAACGATGGGCAGGTTTGCGGAGCTGCCGTAGAAATCCGAGCCGATGTAAAGAACCGCTTTCAGCTCTTCACCGGGCTTAGCCTTGGTGGTTTGAATCCAATTGCCTGCGCTGTCTTTTCTGAACATAACAACCGTGAAGCCGATGTCGAAGCCGCCATCAACCGTCGCGTCGAATGCAGAAGCGGCTATCGACATGGTCGAGAAGATCATGACAAAAGCAAGCAGCACTGCAAGTGACTTCTTGAGATGAGTCATATTCTTTTCCTCCTTAAATATACGAGAAATTAACGAGAGAAACTATACACTCTCAGATATTACGAGTCATTTTAACATAATAACATTTAAAAAGCAAGAGTTTTCTGAAAATTCGGTACATTGCCGACATTTTGTCTGAAAATTTTATTCGTTATCCGTCTTTTCGGGTGCGGCCTGTGTGTCTATGACCTTTGCCGCCCTTATTTTGGCAAGCTCATACATCATCGTGTCGCGGGTCTTGCCGTGGACGTTGAACAGCAGCACCGAGACGCCCTCCATTATCCTGCCGATAGCCGGAGCAAGGGCAAATATCATCCATATGCCCGAGAGCATTTTTGAATTGGTCTGAGGGATGATGACGCCGTTTGCGTTGAGCAGCGGCTTGTAGTGCAGAGCGTTGATAACAAGGCCGCTGAGCACTGTGGCGACCTGATTTGAGAGCAGGGTTATGTAGCCCATCGCCGCGGTTATGGTGCCCTCGTTTCTGATGCCCGACTTCCACTCGACATAGTCATAGACGTCGCCCTTAAGCGCCGTGCTGCAATATCTCTGAATGCTGTTGAGCGAGCCGCAAACGGTGAGGGCGAAAATTATCCACACCGTGTCTATCAGCTTGTTGCCCGTCGGGTTATAGCCTATCAGCCACATGACGAGGTAGCTGACGCCGCAGAAAATATAGCTGCCTGCGCCGAGGGTGCGAAGCCCGAACTTCTTGGTGAGCTTCGGTGCGAGCGGGAGCACGAAGTAGCTCGGCAGGCCGGTGAAAAGACCCGCTATGGTGCCGGTCGATATCTTGCCCATACAGTTGAGCCAGAAATAATTCTCGACCTTGGTGCCTATACCCTTGCCGACGCCCCAGAAATTCTTGAGCAGCAGCGCCCACATCGGGCGGCAGGTGCCGACGGCCTTGACTGTCTGAATGATATTCGCCTGCTTCATCTCCTCCCTTGAGGCAAGGGGAACTCGCTCTTTGAGCGCAAAGAAGCCGTATGTGCGGAATATCAGCACACTGGCGATAAAGAAGAACGCACCGCCCATAAATATGTAGCGCGACGGTATCGAGCGGGGCAGATAGTCCACGAGGAACGGGAACAACGACGGGAGCCAAACTCCCGCCAGGTCAACATATGCGTCGGTCGCAATGAGGCGGTTTCGCTCGGCGACATTCGGCGTTATATTGAAGAGTACCGCCTGATAGCTCGGGTCATAGAAGGACGAAGCTATCGAGCCGATATAATTCAGCGCAAGGAACCACACGAAGATGGCAGCCTGGCTCATGCCGCCGGGAAGGACCCACGGCGTGAAAGCGGCGATAAACCAAAGCGGCAGCGTGAGTATCAGATACGGGCGCCCCCTGCCCCATCTCGTCCTTGTGCGGTCGATCAGCGGGCCGGAAATGGCATTATCAAAGGTATCCATAACACTGCAAACGACCGAGGAATAGCTCAGCACATCCGCACGGGCGCCGAGAAACGTGGTTTGGAAGAAGAAAAGGTTTGTGCCGTTGAAGGTCTCCCAGTTCTTATCGCCGAAGCCTGAGAGAATATATGCGGCGTAATGCTTGGGGCTGAGGTAGAGCTTCTTTTGTTGGTTAAGCTGCCGTAAAACGGCCTCGTCATCGACCGTAGTCTCGGGAGCTCCGATAGGTTTCTCTGACATCTGATCACCCTTTACAGGTTATTTTCGGGTACACCGCCCTATTATGTATACATTTTAATATATAAAGCTGCAAAAATCAAGTCTAATTTTGATTTTTACAATTCTTTCCGTCATTAAACAAAAAAGAAGCTGCGGGATTAACCGCAGCCTCTGTGAATATAAGGTTAAGATTACTTTAACGAGCCAATGACCTTCTTGATGCTTTCTATTATGGCCTTGAGCATGGGAATGAGTTTGATCTTGCCGATCCAGTCAATAAAGCTGTTGATGAACTTCGACCAGTCGATATCCTTGATCTTTTCTATAAAGGACTTGTTGCCGTCGCCGCTGTCATCAACGGTTATAGTCTCAAACGACAGGGTGTAGAGACCCGAGTTGGGGGTGGCGGAGTCCGAAGTGACCATTATATAGTAGGTACCGGGCTTGAGATCATAGAGAGAATAGGTTGCCTTCTCATTTCTCACTGCGGTGAGCTGGCCGCCGGTAAGGATCTGAGAGTCCGCAGCGCAAACAACAATGTTCCACTTGCCGTCGGTAGTAACACTTGCGTCGGCCTTAAAGACGAACTGGAGCTTGGTCTTCTCCTGAGTGACAGTGAACTTATAAACGTCAACGTCATTCTTGTCGAAGTTGGAGCCGTAGAAGGTCTTGGTCATGTCAAGAGTATCCGCCGTCTTGAAGGTGTTGTTGTACTCCTTCTCCGCGCTGCCGAAGGGGGTAAAGAGGGCTCTTATCTGATAGCCGCCGACAGAGCCGGAGACCTTGAGATAATATGTGCCCTTGGCGAGACCGGTGCAGGGGCTGATAACGGAAGCGTCATCCTTGCCGATGCTTACGGTGCCGAAGGTCTGAGCGGCGGCAACGCCGTTAGCGCCGCTGACATAACCGATGAGGGAAACGTCATATGCGCCCTTGGTGCCGTTGCTGTTATAGATGTAATAATAGATATAGCCGTTCTCGGGGATAGTGAGCTTGTAGTAGTCAACGTCGCCCTCGTGACCGATGGTGCCGATGTATCTCTTGGGAGCACCCTTGAGTGACAGCTCAAGCGGAGTTGCGGTCTCGATGGTATTGTTGCTTTCCTTCTCGGAGAGAGCGGTGGAGTCAACGGAAACCGAGAGCTTATAGTCAAGGGTGGTGGAAGTGACCTGACCGCCTGTGAGAACGATATAATGCTTACCTGCCGCTACGCTGAAAGCGGGAGAAACTGCTTCGGCTGCGCTGCCTGCGCTGGTGAAGGCGGCTTCTTCAACTCCGTTGGCATCCCTTACCTTAACGTCAAAATAGCTGCTTGACGCCGATGCATCGACGATGTTGTGCTGAAGCTTGACGGTAACGAGGCTTGCCTCTTTAGCTTCAAAGCAGAACCAATCTACATCCGCGTCGTCGGAGAGCCTGCCCTTGATCGTGTCGGCAAGAGCGAATACGGTGGCTTTCGCCATTTCATTATTGGGTTCTTTCTCCTCAAGGTCTGCGGCGAAGGCGGTAACGATACCGGTGAGCGCCATCACAAGAGCCATAAGCAAGGAAAGAACCGCTTTTGCTTTTTTCATTTTCTTGTCCTCCTGTTTTATGTTTATCTTAACGAAATACGGTGCCGCATCGGGCAAAAATGAGCCGCCCGTCAAAAACGGCTCGCCCCTGCCCCATGTGACCTAATCGGATTTTAACACATTTCCTCTAAAAAGTCAAACGGAAATACCGTTCCAAATATTAATATTTAGTTAATTTTTATATATGAATGCCGCCGAAGCCGCCGTCGGGCATGAAATAAGGGGCTGCGATAAGCTCGCAGCCCCTGTGATTTTTTGTGCCGGTAAGGAATTAATACATTCCGCCGCCCTGAGCAGCAGCCATGGCAGCTGCGTTCGCAGCGTCGGCAGCCGGATCGGGCTTGTCGGTGACAAGGCTCTCGGTGGTGAGGACCATTGCCGCGACGGAAGCCGCGTTCTGGAGAGCGGAACGAGTGACCTTGGTGGGGTCAAGGATGCCTGCGGCAGCCATGTCGCAATACTCATCCTTAGCGAAGTTGTAGCCGTAGCCGACCTTGCCGGATTCGAGAATAGCGTTGACGATAACGGAGCCTTCAAGGCCTGCGTTGGCGGCTATCTGGCGGACGGGCTCCTCAAGAGCTTTAAGGACTATCTTGATGCCGGTCTTTTCGTCGGCGTCCTCGGCGCTCTCAAGCAGAGCCTTGACGCTGCCGACTGCGTTCAGCAGAGCGACGCCGCCGCCTGCAACGCTGCCTTCCTCGACAGCCGCCTTGGTGGCCGCAAGAGCGTCCTCGATGCGGAGCTTCTTCTCCTTCATCTCTGTCTCGGTAGCTGCGCCGACCTTGATGACTGCAACGCCGCCGGAGAGCTTTGCGAGCCTCTCCTGGAGCTTCTCTCTGTCGAAGTCAGAGGTGCTGTTCTCTATCTGCATCTTGATTTGGCCGACTCTGGAAGCGATGGCTTCCTTGTTGCCTGCGCCGTCAACTATGATGGTATTCTCCTTGGAGACCTTGACCTGGCGAGCCTTACCAAGCTGTGCGAGCTGGGTGTCTTTAAGCTCAAGGCCGAGGTCGCTCGTGATAACTTCGCCGCCGGTGAGGGTTGCGATATCCTGGAGCATTTCCTTTCTTCTGTCGCCGAAGCCGGGAGCCTTAACGCATACGCAGGTGAATACGCCCCTGAGCTTGTTGACAAGGATGGTCGAAAGAGCCTCGCCCTCGACATCCTCGGCGATGATGATCAGCTTGCCGCCTGCGTGCATGACCTGCTCAAGCAGCGGAAGGAGATCCTGTATCGAAGAGATCTTCTTATCGGTGATAAGGATGAGAGCGTCGTCGATAACGGCCTCCATCTTATCGGTATCGGTTACCATGTAGGGGGAGATATAGCCTCTGTCGAACTGCATGCCTTCGACTACCTCGGACTCGGTAACGGCTATCTTGGACTCCTCGACGGTGATAACGCCGTCTGCGGTGACCTTATCCATAGCGTCAGCGATGAACTTGCCGACCTCCTCGTCGCCCGAGGAGATGGTGCCTATCCTTGCGATATCGGCGGAGCTTGTGACGGGCTTTGAATTCTTCTTGAGGCACTCAACAACGGTCTCGACCGCCTTTGCCATGCCCTTCTTGACTACCATCGGGTTTGCGCCTGCGGTGACATTCTTCATGCCCTCTCTGATTAAAGCCTGTGCAAGCAGGGTAGCGGTGGTTGTGCCGTCGCCGGCAACGTCGTTGGTCTTGGTGGAAACTTCCTTAACGAGCTGAGCGCCCATATTCTCAAAAGCGTCCTCAAGCTCTATTTCCTTGGCGATGGTAACGCCGTCGTTGGTGATGAGGGGTGCGCCGTATTTCTTATCGAGCACTACGTTTCTGCCCTTGGGGCCGAGAGTTATTTTAACCGTGTTGGCGAGCTTATCAACGCCTGTCTGGAGAGCCTTGCGGGCTTCTTCACCGTAAATGATCTGTTTTGCCATGATGAAATTCCTCCTTTAATTACTCGACTACTGCGAGAATATCGCTCTGACGAACGATGGTGTATTCTTCTTTGTTGAGCTTAACTTCGGTGCCGGAATACTTGCCGGTGATGACTTTGTCGCCGACCTTGACATGCATTTCGACTTCCTTGCCGTCGACAACGCCGCCGGGACCGACCGCGATAACCTCAGCTATCTGGGGCTTCTCCTGTGAAGAAGCGGAAAGGATGATACCGCTGCTTGTGGTCTCCTCGACCTCAACGGGCTTTACGACTACTCTGTCAGCTAAAGGTCTGATAGTCATAATTTATTACCTCCAAAATTAAAAATTACCAAATTAGCAGTCGCCGATCGCTCGGCGGATACTTAGCACTCATTAACCATGAGTGCTAATTTGTATTGTAATCACTTTTGCTCAAAAAATCAAGTCCTTTTTCCAAAGTTTACAATATTGTAATATTTGGCTGCGAACGGGTGTATTATTCAGCGTAGCGGCTTTATCCGAAAGCCTGTGTATCAATGTTTTGTTGACTTTAAAAATATTTATTGATATAATTGTCATAAAATAAGCTAAACAGGTGGATATCGTCATGAACATACTTGTTACTCTCGATTCCAATTATATCTATCCTCTGAGCGTGATGCTGCGCTCGCTCGCGGCAAACTGCCCCGGCAGCCGCATCGACCTCTATGTGGTCTATGCCTCGCTGACAGAGGACGACTTCTCCCGCATGGAGAGCGCCCTGGGCGGCAGCGACCACGAGGTGCACCGCATCAAGGTGGATGACGCGATATTCAGCGGCTTCCCCGTGCTCGACCGCATAAGCAAAGCGACCTACTACCGCCTGCTCATCGGCGAGATACTGCCGCAGGAGATCGACAGGGTGCTCTACCTTGACCCCGACATTGTCATCAACAGGAGCCTTGAGGAATTCTACAATCTTGACCTCAAGGGCAATATCCTTGCGGGCGCCACTCACCTCTTCGGCCTGCTGGGCAAGATAAATCTGCTGCGCCTCGGCATACACAAGCATACCGATATTTATATCAACGCCGGCGTGCTGCTCATTGACCTCAAGAAGTGGCGCGAAACCGTCACGCTCGGGCAGATATTGAACTATATCTCAAAGAAGCACCGCACTCTTTTCCTTGCGGATCAGGATGTTGTCAACGCGCTGTTTGCCGATCACACCCTCGCCGTCGACGAGCGGCTCTATAACCTCGACGAAAAGACCTTCCGCATATTCTCCGAACCCGCGGCGGGTCACAAGCGGATAGATATAGAGTGGGTGCGGGCGAACACCGCGATCATCCATTATAACGGAAAGCACAAACCATGGAAAGAAAAAGACTACGGCGGAGGGCTCGGTGAATTCTTTGAAAAATACAAAAGCCTTTGATACCGAAAGCGGAAGAAAAAAGCTGCTCCTTATACAGCGGATAGGCGCGATAGTCGTCTGCTCCGCTGCCCTGGGCGCATTTATATATTGTTATATAAGATACGGCAGAGAGCTTTACAGGCTCTTTTCCGACCCGGAGCAGATGAAAGCATTTCTCGTCGGCTTCAACGGCTTCGATAAATTGGCGTTTGTCGCCGTCAGAGCGTTTCAGACCGTTATCAAGATAATCCCCGCCGAGCCGCTCGAGATAGGCTCGGGTGTGCTCTACGGCACATGGGGCGGCCTGCTGCTCTGCTTCCTCGGCACCGAGATAGGCTCGCTCGTAATAATCCTGCTCACCAAGGTGTTCGGCAAGCGGCTCGTCGAGCTTTTTGTGCCGATTGAGAAGATAAATTCGCTCAAATTCCTGCAAGACAAGCGCACAGTCTACCGCACTCTGTTTATAATATACCTCATCCCCGGCACGCCCAAGGACGTGCTCACCTATGTAGCGGGGCTGACGGATATCGACATGCGTAAATTCATGCTCATCACAAGCATCGCAAGGCTGCCCTCGATAATATCCTCCACCTGGTGCGGGGATCAGATAACCGGGCGCAACTTTGACCTTGCGATAATCATCTTTGCCATCACGGCGGCCCTGAGCCTCGTTTGCTCGTTTTTCTATAAGAAGCTCACGGGTGAAAAGGGCAATAAAGCCGACGGCGGCGAAGCCGGAAAGGATAATGATATTGAACACGGAAGCTCTGACGGCGAAGCCTGATAAGCTCGGCCGCTATGCCCCCGCGCTGTTCCTGCTCGCAGCCCTGCTGCCCGAATATGTCGCCCCCGTCTTCACCGCGGCGGTGTTTTTCATCGTGCTCAGGCGCAGGATAGCCGAGAGGAAGAAGCCCTCGTTCGGCGCAATAGGTATGGCTATACTTATTTATATGGCGTGGATGGTCGTCTGCTCGGTCTATTCGTCGTCATTCATATCGTCGTTTGCGAGCGTCGGGCTTTGGTGCCTGATGTTCACGGGCTATTACACCTTCACCGAGACGGTCAAAACACAGGAGCAGATAGAGCGGATATTCCTTTGCGGCGGTCTCTCAGCCGGCGCCGCGGGCGCAATAGGCGTGGCTCAGATGGTGGTATATCACCTGTGCCTGCGTACAGGCAGCAATATCCACAAGCTCTTTAACCCGTTTTGGCGTTTCCTTGACCTCGCGGTCGAGAAGCTCGTGGTGTTCCTGCCCGACTTCATCTCGTCAAACATGGCGTCAAAGACATTTCATACATTCAGCACGAGGGCTTGCAGCACCTTCTCAAACCCGCTGTTTTTCGCCACGTTCTGCGTGTCGATGCTGCCCTTTGCCGCGTATATTTTTCTCTGCTCAAAGAGCGTCAAGCGTCAGATCATCGGCTTCGGCTGCTGCCTTGCCGCTATCGGCGGAGTTGCGCTCTCATATTCAAGAGGTCCATATCTTTTCGCCGTGATAGTCTTTGCGCTGCTCTTCCTCTACGGCGGCAAGAAGTGCCTGAAGCTCATCGCCCTCGGCGGCGTAGGCTTCTGCGCCATCGTGATATTTGCGGACGGCATATTCAAGCGTGTGCTGACCCTGATAAGCGGCAGAGATCTCTCGGTCAACACCCGAAAGAGCGTTTGGGACGCAGCCTTCAAAATGCTGCATGAGAGGCCGATATTCGGCTACGGCACGGGATTTGACAACGTGAGGCAGACCCTGCACAATGTGTATAACGTCAAGCAACCCCACGCTCATAATATATTCCTCGAGGCGTGGCTCGAGAACGGCGTGCTCGGCGCTCTGCTGCTCGCCGCAATATTCATTGTTTTCTTTATTAACGCTTTTCGCCTTTACCGCCGAAAGGGGCGCACGCGCGACTACGCCGTCACGCTCTTCGCCTCGGTAACGGGCTTCCTCCTTTGCGGAATGACCGACTGCGTATTCTACGGCCTCAAGCCGTTGCAATACATGATGATGATCTTCGGCCTTTCGCAGGCGGTATTCTCACTCTATCTGTCAAAATCGGAGGCTGAAAATGAACATACTGTCAATAAGTGACGGCTCCGAGAGGAGCACCCACGCCTATCTGCCGTATATGGCGGAGGCTGCGGGGCAGGAAATGCTGCTGTGCGACCTTTGCATTGACGGCTGCTCGCTGGAGCAGCACTGGGATAATTGGCGCAAGGAGCTGCCGTGCTATGAATACGACATCTGTCTGCCGGGTGAGACCGACACACGCACCGTCGATGAAGTCGCGCTGCACGAAGCGGTCGAGGATGAGGAATGGGACGTCATAACCCTCAGGCAATCACGCTCGATGAGCGGAGTTGATGAGAGCTACCTCCCCTATCTCGCCGAGCTTGCGGAATACTGCCGCATGATGCAGCCGAAGGCAAAAATAATGCTGATACAGCCGTGGACATATGACCCCGACAGCGCCGACCCGTCGTTCAGGCGGCTCTACGGCGGCGATCAGGACGAAATGTATCGGGCGCTGACCGAATCCTGCGCCAAAGCGGCGATAGAATCCGATATCGGCATCATCGTGCCGATAGGCAAGGCATTCCAGATAGCCCGCCAGACCCCCGCCGGCAGCAGGCTGACCTGCGACGGCTACGACGGCAACGAGCTCGGCTGCTACC
>SAMEA104315429__coassemble_988_pt1 | contig 15461 bp, 11 predicted proteins | sample SAMEA104315429__metabat2_low_PE_044 | metagenome-assembled genome bin SAMEA104315429 (sample SAMEA104315429) | gut metagenome | biome: Monkey gut; feature: monkey-associated habitat; material: faeces | place: China | collected 2013 | reverse complement strand
CGGAATAATTCAGATTTAACAAACATTTAACATTTGAAATATTGACAAATCGCTTGACTTGGAGTATAGTAATAACAGTGATTAGCACTCGGGCTGCTTGAGTGCTAAATCTGGCACTCAACCGAAAGGAGGATGCAATATGGCTGAGCTGAGCGAAAGAAAAAAACAGATACTTGCCACCGTCGTTGAGCAGTATATCAAGACCGGCGAGCCGATAGGCTCAAAAGAGCTGCTTGCTCTGACGGGCATGACCGTTTCCTCCGCAACGGTGAGGAACGAAATGAGCGAGCTTGTGTCGCTGGGCTACCTCGAGCAGCCGCACACTTCGGCGGGCAGAGTTCCGTCGCAGGCGGGCTACAGATATTATGTGGATCACCTGATGAAGGAGCGCGAGCTTGACGAGCTTAACCGCAAGCTGATAGAGGCGGGCATTTCCTCCGCAGTCGGCGACCCCGAGAGGCTGCTGGCAAGGGCGGGCGAGGTGCTGGCGGATATGACCAAATGCGCTTGCGTTTCGACCGCTCCGGGCGGCGAGACGGCGGTCATCCGCAGGATAGAGCTTGTGCCCGTCGGGGCGCACACGGCGATGCTCGTGCTGCTGACCTCAAACGGGGTGCTCAAGAGCCGCCTTTGCAGGCTCGAGAGCGAGCTTAACTCCAAAATTTGCGAAGAGTTTTACAATATCGTCGATTCCTCGATAGTCGGCAAGCCGGCGTCGGATATCAGCGTCGTCTCTATGCAGACGGCGGCGGCCTCCGTTGACGGCGACCCGTTCGCAATGCTTCCGCTCATGGCGGCGGTTTGCGAGCTTGCGAGGAGCACGGCGGATTCAAAGATAATGCTGGGCGGCAGTTCAAACCTTTTTTCACACAAGGATTACGGCGGCGATGCCGCAAGGCTGCTCGAGTTCCTGAGCAAAAAAGAGCCGCTGACGGCAGTCATGCAGGACGCAAAGGCGCCGATAAGCGTGAGGATAGGCAAAGAAAATCTTTATAAGCCGCTTGAAAATTCGAGCGTTATCGTGGCAAAATATACCGTCGGGGGCAGGGATTCCGGCACCATCGGCATCATCGGCCCGACCCGCATGGATTATGAGAGCATTATCCCAAGCGTTAAATATTTGACCGACCTTGTCGGGCGGCTGATAACCCAGGCGCTCGAATGAGAGAAAGGATGAAAGAATGAAAAAGGAAAAGACACCTCCCGAGCAGCAGCCGGAGGAGAAAGCCCCGGAAGCGGAGCAGGAGCAGCAGACCGCAGCCCCCGCTGAGGAAGCCCCGACCAAGGAGCAGCAGCTTCAGAAGGCTCTCGACGATAAGAACGATCAGTTCCTGAGACTCTGTGCGGAGTATGATAATTTCCGCAAGCGCTCGCAAAAGGAGCGGCAGGATATCTACACCGCCTCCCGTGCGGATGTGATAAAAGAGCTTTTACCCATCCTTGATAATTTTGACCGAGCCGTCGTAAACAGCGAGGCGAATTTCGAGGATTATAAAAAAGGCATCGACCTTATATTCTCGCAGTTCAAGCAGCTCCTTGAGAAGAACGGAGTTGAGAGCTACGGCGAGGAGGGCGACACCTTCGACCCCAACATTCACAACGCCGTGATGAGCGTCGAGGATGAGAGCCTCGGCGAGAACGTCATAGCGCAGGTATTCACAAAAGGCTATAAACTCGGCGACAGGATAATCAGAGAAGCTGTCGTCAAGGTTGCAAATTCATAAATAATTGTTTTATTATAGGAGGAAGAAATTATGTCAAAGATCATAGGTATTGACTTAGGTACTACAAATTCATGCGTGGCCGTTATTGAAGGCGGCGAAGCAGTTGTTATCCCCAACGCAGAGGGCGCAAGGACTACCCCGTCGGTAGTCGCATTCGGCAAGACCGGCGAAAGAATGGTCGGTCAGGTCGCTAAGAGACAGGCAATCACCAACCCCGACAGGACGGTTTCTTCAATAAAGAGACAGATGGGCTCAGACTACAAAGTCACCATCGACGACAAGAAGTACACCCCGCAGGAGATCTCCGCAATGATCCTCCAGAAGCTGAAGACCGACGCAGAGGCATATCTCGGCGAGAAGGTTACCGAGGCTGTTATCACCGTCCCCGCTTACTTCACCGATTCCCAGAGACAGGCTACCAAGGACGCGGGCAAGATCGCCGGTCTTGAAGTCAAGAGAATAATCAACGAGCCCACCGCAGCGGCTCTCGCATACGGCATTGATAAAGAGACCGATCAGAAGATCATGGTCTACGACCTCGGCGGCGGCACCTTCGATGTCTCCATCATCGAGATGGGCGACGGCGTTCAGGAAGTCCTCGCGACCGCAGGTAACAACCGCCTCGGCGGCGACGACTTCGACCAGAGAATAATCGACTGGATGGCTGACAGCTTCAAGGCGGAGCAGGGCGTTGACCTCAGAGGCGACAAGATGGCTATGCAGAGGCTCAAGGAAGCTGCCGAGAAGGCAAAGATCGAGCTCTCCGGTGTGACCACCTCCAACATCAGCCTGCCCTTCATCACTGCAGACGCAACAGGCCCGAAGCATCTTGAGATGACTCTTACCAGAGCTAAGTTCAACGAGCTGACCGCAGACCTCGTCGAGGCCACCATGGGTCCCGTTCGCCAGGCAATGAGCGACTCGGGTCTTAAGCCCTCCGAGATCAATAAGGTCCTTATGGTCGGCGGCTCCTCAAGGATCCCCGCAGTCCAGGAAGCTATCAAGAAGTTCATGGGCAGTGAGCCCTTCAAGGGCATCAACCCCGATGAATGCGTTGCTATGGGAGCAGCTCTCCAGGGCGGCGTTCTCGGCGGCGAAGTTACCGGCCTGCTTCTGCTTGATGTTACCCCGCTTTCACTCGGCATCGAGACCATGGGCGGCATAAACACCAAGATCATTGAGAGAAACACCACCGTGCCCGTCAAGAAGAGCCAGATCTTCTCGACCGCAGCGGATAACCAGCCTTCAGTTGAGGTCCATGTACTTCAGGGCGAGAGAGAATTCGCAAAGGATAACAAGACCCTCGGCGTGTTCCACCTCGACGGCATTATGCCTGCCCCCAGAGGCGTACCTCAGATCGAAGTTACCTTTGATATCGACGCTAACGGCATAGTCCATGTTTCCGCTAAGGATCTCGGCACTCAGAAGGAGCAGTCGATTTCCATCACCTCCTCCACCAATATGTCCAAGGAGGATATCGACAAGGCAGTCGCAGACGCCGAGAGATATGCTCAGGAGGATAAGCAGCGCCGTGAGGATGTCGACACCCGTAACGGTGCAGACCAGATGGTCTATCAGTGTGAGAAGCTGATAAATGAGAACGGCGACAAGTTCAGCGACGAAGAGAAGAACGCCGTGAATGAGAAGGTTGAGGCTCTTAAGGAAGCTCTTAAGGGCGAAGATATCAACCTCATCAAGTCCCGCCAGGATGAGCTTCAGGCGAAGTTCTATGAGATCTCCGAGAAACTCTATAAGGCCGCCGCAGAGGCAGCTCAGGCTCAGCAGGGCGCAGCGGGCGCCGACGGCAGCACCGACGCAAACGGCTATACTCAGGCCGACTTCACCGACGCTGACGACAATAAATAATTAAATCGGGCTGTCCCCGTCGTTGTAATGACGGCGGGGACGACTTGGACTTTTATAAAACAGTAAAAAACGGAATCGTGGGCTGCACGCCTGATTCCCGAGGGAGAAATACCTTTGGCAGAGAATAAACGTGATTATTATGAAGTGCTCGGAGTCCAAAAGGGCGCAACCGAGGACGAAATAAAAAAAGCATACAGAAAAAAGGCGAAGCAGTATCACCCTGACCTCAACCCCGGCAACGCCGAGGCGGAGGCTAAATTCAAGGAGGTCAACGAGGCGTACGAGGTGCTCTCCGACAGCGACAAGCGGGCGAGGTATGACCAATACGGTCATGCGGGCGTAGACCCCAACTTCGGCGCGGGCGGAGCAGGCGGCTTCAACGGTGCAGGCTTCGGCTTCGACGATCTCGGCGATATATTCAGCTCCTTCTTCGGCGGAGGCTTCGGAGGCGGCCGTCAGGCTAACCCCAACGCCCCGCGCAGAGGCGAGGACATACAGGCAAGAGTGACCATCTCCTTTGAGGAGGCGGCCAAGGGCTGCAAGCGCACCGTCGAGGTGACGAGGGTGGATACCTGCCCCGATTGCCACGGCTCGGGCGCAAAAGCGGGCACCTCGCCCAAGACCTGCCCCGATTGCGGCGGCAGAGGCTTCGTCAATGTGCAGCAGAGGACTGCATTCGGAGTTATATCCACTCAGAAATCCTGCCCGAAGTGCGGCGGCAGAGGTCGTGTAATTGACGACCCGTGCCAGAAGTGCCGCGGCTCAGGCAGAGTATCCAAGCGCACGAGCGTTGAGGTGAATATCACCGCCGGTATCGACGACAGGCAGATATTCAACGTCAGCGGCGCGGGCAATTCGGGCGTCAACGGCGGCCCCAAGGGCGACCTCAAGGTGGCTGTTTTTGTCAGACCGCACCCGTTCTTTGAGCGTGACGGCTACAATGTCTGGCTGGAGCAGCATGTCAGCTTCACTCAGGCGGCTTTGGGCGATAATTTGCGTATTCCTACTCTTGACGGTGATGTTAAATTCGATTTGCCGGCAGGCACACAGTCGGGCACGGTCTTTAACCTTAAAGGCAGAGGAATCCAGAATGTCAACGGCAGAGGCAAGGGCGATCAGCTCGTGAGAATTATCGTTGACACGCCGAAGAACCTTACTCCGAGGCAGAAAGAGCTGCTTCAGGAGCTTGAAAAAGAGCTGGGCGTCAAGAGAGGCGCACCGGTCGGCAGCAGCTCCAAGAAGAGCAGCTTCTTCGATAAATTTAAAAACTAATTTTCGGACGGAGAAATACCATGAAATACGACGCTGTAGTTTTTGATTTGGACGGCACTCTTATCGACACCCTTGAGGACCTGATGGACAGCGTGAATTATGCGCTCGCCGAGTTCGGTTTCCCTGCACGCACATACGAGGAGATACGCACTTTCGTCGGCAACGGAGTGCGCCGTCTGGTTTATCTCAGCGTGCCCGAGGGTACGCCCGATGATGTGAGCGAGAAGTGCCTTGATGTGTTCAAGGCGCATTATCTGCACAATTCCCGCAACAAAACCAAGCCCTATAAAGGCATCCCCGAGCTGCTGAAAGCAATTTTTGCGGCGGGCTTTAAGACTGCGGTGGTTACCAACAAGATGCAGGACGCCGCCGTGGATATCGTCAGAGGCTTTTTCGGCGACAGCATCCATGTTATCATCGGTCAGGTCGACGGCGTGGCGCAGAAGCCCGAGCCGGACGGCGTTTGGCTTGCGCTCGACAAGCTCGGCGTGAGCCGTGACAGGGCTGTCTATGTCGGCGACTCCGAGGTGGACTGCATGACCGCTCACAACTCAAAGCTGCCGTGTATCGGCGTGACTTGGGGCTTCCGCGGCAGGAAGGTGCTCGAGGATAACGGCGCCGAATTCATCGTAAGCGACCCGAAAGAGATACTTGACATAATCAAATAAAAAAATGACCGCTGCTCGGCTCAAACGAACCGTGCAGCGGCTTTTTCATATTATAATACAATTATATAACCCATCGGGTACGGTTCGACCTCCGGCGTGTCGATAAAGGTCTTGAGCACTTTATAAAAGACGAGCTTTCTCGGCTCTCTGCCGTTCCTTGTCTGCCAGTCGCTGAGGCTTATCTCGCCCCGCAGCATCGTGATCAGGTCACCCTCCTTATCGCAGCAGGACTGCGTGTGGGTGTAGTCGAAGTCTGGCAGTCGAAATTGCTCGGCGTATTCCTCGCGGTCAACGCCGTACGGCAGGCAGGCGCCTCGGTCGTTGTCGAGCAGCCAGAATGCCACCCTGCGGCGGAATTCATGCTCGCTGAGCAGCTCCGAGGTCATTTTGACAGCCCGAGACGGGCGCAGCAATCCGCAACGATCTGCTGCATCTCGTCATAGTGCTTCTCGATCTCCTCCACGAGCTTGAACTGGGTGCGTGACCTCACAAGGTTGTGCTCGGGGTAGTCGGTCTTGAAGTAAACGTCGCCGTTGATAAAGTCGCCGAGGAAGCGCATACCGCACTCAAGCGTCATCAGCTTTGCCGAGAATGAGAGATACTCTATCTCTTTCTTCGTCAGGCTCTCGCCTGCGGTAGAGAGGTAGCCGAGGGTGAACGCCTTGAAGTTCTCAAGGCTGAGCTGCACCTTGGAGATATCCTTCTCATCCTCTGCGGCGGTGTTGGCGCCGAAACGGATGCTGTCGCCGAAATCATAGAGCGACAGGCCGGGCATTACGGTGTCGAGGTCTACAACGCAGATGCCTTCGTCCGTCTTGTTGTCAAACATGACGTTGTTGAGCTTTGTGTCGTTGTGGGTGACTCTCAACGGCAGCTCGCCTGCGTTCAGCAGGTCGACGAGCACGGAGCAGTCCGCCTCGCGGCTCAGGACGAAATCTATCTCGCTGCGGGCATCGTCTGCTCTGCCGGAGAGGTTATCGGCAACGGCTTTTTTGAAGTCGGCGAAACGGGAGACGGTGTTGTGAAAGTTCGGTATCGTCTCGGTCAGATCGTCAATGGGGTAGTCCGCCAGCATACGCTGGAATTTGCCGAATGCCTTCGCGGCGTTGTAAAAAGTCTCAGGGCAGTCCACACACTGACAGGAGTGTGCGTCGTATATATAGTTGTAGCAGCGCCAGAAGCTGCCCTCGCTGTCTATGTAGTAGGGCTTGTTATCCTTGGTAAAGAAAACATAGAGGCTCTCCCTCTCGGGGTCGCCGCCGGCGGCGATGACCTCCTTGTGGAGGTAGTCGGTGACGCTCACCACGTTTTTCATCAGGGCGTCAGGCTCTTTGAACACATATGTGTTAAGCTCTTGAACGAGATATTTATTAGTGTGGCCGTTCTCCTCAAGAAATTCAAATATATAGGTATCGTTGATATGACCGTCAAAGAGCTGTGAGATGTTCTTCAGCTCGCCCTTGAATTTGAACGCCGTGACAAGCTCAGATACCGTATCTATTTTCTTGTGCAACGAAGTCACGCCTTTCTTAAAATTATGTTGCCGAAGCGGGCTGGGTTGTGGAAGCCCAGCTCGGCGGAGTCGACGGGGAAGCAGGCGGCGTAGTGCGGGACCTCGGCGAGGTCGGCGCACTTATAGAAGTTACCCTTGATGATGTTCTCCGCCGTGCGATAGGGTGCGCCGTAGACCTCGGAGATGAAGCCGTCCGGCAAAAAGATATCATAGCCCCAGGCGCTTTTGCCGCTGCCGGGGAGGGTGAACGGCGTTATCGTCGGCTCAGTGGAGGTGATCTCCCTGATAAATCGTCTGCCCTCGCGCTTTTCGCCTATCTGGGATAGATATACTCCGTTTCGGTTGACCTCGAAGTTCACATAGCGCTTGTCGCCCGTAACGGGCTTCAAAAAGATTTCGAGGCAGCTGTCGGTGTAGACCGGGTCGTCACGCTTTGTGCATTCGCAGCGCACCGAGTCCTCAAATGACCACAGGCGGGCAAAGAGCCCGACATTCTCGACCCCGTAGAGCCGTGCATAACTCTCGGGGCGTGAGTAGCCGTCCTTTTCCCAGTTGAAAAGGTCTATAGGGGCTGCCGGGGCGCGAAACGGCTCGGCAGCCTTTTCACTCATAAAGAGCGGGGCAAAATAATCCAAACGATCACCGTCTTACAATCAAAGTGCGGAAACTATCTCAAGAGTATCCTTTGCTATCATGAGTTCCTCGTTGGTGGGGATGACAAGGAGCTTGACCTTGGAGCCGGGGACGGATATCTCTATCTCCTCGCCTCTGACGGAGTTCTTTTCCTCATCAATGGCGGTGCCGAGAAATGCGAGCTTCTCAGCTACTCTGGTGCGGTAGTGGGGGTTGTTCTCGCCAATGCCGCCGGTAAATACGACCGCGTCAACGCCGCCCATTGCAGCGGCAAAGCCGCCTATGTATTTGACGAGCTGGTGGCAGAGCATATTCTCAACGAGCTGAGCCTTCTTGTCGCCGTTCTTTGCAAGACCCTCGATGGTCCTGTTGTCGCTGGTGCCTGCGATGCCGAGCATACCGCTCTTCTTATTCATAAGAGTGTCCATTTCGGCGGGGGAGAGGTTCCTTGCCGCCATGACGGTGGTGACGATGGCGGGGTCTATCGAGCCGCAGCGGGTGCCCATGATGATGCCCTCAAGCGGGGTGAGACCCATGGTGGTGTCGAAGCACTTGCCGTCCTTGACAGCGGAGATGGAGGAGCCGTTGCCGAGGTGGCAGGTGACTATCCTCGTGCCCTCCGCCTTGCCGCCGAGCATATCAATAGCTCTCATGGAGACATAGCGGTGAGAGGTGCCGTGGAAGCCGTAGCGACGGATGCCCTCCTCCTCATAAAGCTCATAGGGCAGGGCATACATATATGCGTAGTCGGGCATGGTCTGATGAAAGCCGGTATCAAAAACGGCGACCTGAGGTACGTTCATTATCTTTTCGCAGGCCTCGATGCCCTTGAGGTTTGCGGGGTTGTGGAGAGGGCCGAATTTGAAGCACTCCCTGATAGCGGCCTTGACGTCCTCGGTGACAAGCACGGAGCCGGAGAATTTCTCGCCGCCGTGGAGTACTCTGTGGCCGACAGCGCCGATCTCATCGGTCGAGCCGATAACGCCGTGCTCGGCGTCAACGAGCGTATCGAGCACAAGCTGGATGGCTGCGCCGTGATCGGGGATGGGGCAGTGGAGATCCTTTATGTTTTTGCCTGCGTCGTCGGGCACCTTGTGGGTGAAGGACGAATTTGCGTCGCCTATCTGTTCGCAGATGCCCTTTGCAAGGAGCTTGTCGCCGTCGGTATCAATGAGCTGATATTTGAGCGATGAGCTGCCTGCGTTGATAACCAAAATCTTCATTTTAACACTCCAAATCGTGATTTTTAGCTTGATTAAAGCCTGTAACTGTTATATTATATACTTACTAAATGATTTTTTCAAGAGTTTTTTATCGGAGGTGCGAATATGAGAGCAGCCGGCATCGTCGCCGAATACAATCCGTTTCACAACGGGCACGCTTATCTTGCCCGTCGGGCGAGAGAGGCGGGGGAGGACTGCGTTGTCGCTGTGATGAGCGGCAATTTTGTCCAGAGGGGCGAGCCTGCGATATTTGACTTCTCCGCCCGTGTAAAAGCGGCGCTACTGTGCGGGGTCGACCTCGTGATACAGCTGCCGAGCATTTACGCCGTGTCGGGCGCTCAGAGCTTTGCGGGCGCGGGGGTCGAGCTGCTTGACGCGCTCGGCTGCGTTGATACGATCGTGTTCGGCTCCGAGTGCGGCGACACCGCAAGGATAGCCGAGGCGGCGGGGCTGCTTGCTTCGCCCGAATTCCCCTCTTTGCTCAAGGAGGAGCTGGCGCACGGAGTATCCTTTGCTTCGGCGAGAGAGAGCGCTCTCAGGCACATAAGCCCCGCAAGCGCCGATCTGATAGCTTCGCCGAACGACATCCTTGCCGTTGAATATGTATCCGCCCTTGAGCGTATCGGCAGCCGAATGAAGCCCCTTGCGGTAGGCAGGGTTGGCGCAGGGCATGACAGCGCCGAGATAGCCGACGGCTTTGCGGGTGCTTCAAAGATAAGGGAATTTATCCGCAGCAGCGGAGATATAAGCGACCTTGTGCCTGCGGCGGCGGGGGAGATATACCGCGGCGCGGAGCAGGCGGATATAAGCCGTATAGAGCGGGCTATCCTCTATAAAATGCGGACGGTCAGTGCACAGGAGCTGGCGTCGGCGCCCGACATCAGCGAGGGGATAGAGAACAGGATCCTCACGGCGGCGAGGGAGGCCCGCAGCCTTGAGGAGCTGTATACGCTTGCCAAAACTAAAAGGTATTCGCACGCACGCATACGCAGAATAATATTAAACTGCTTTTTGGGCGTTACCGCCGAGCTTGCCGCGATCGACCCGCCTTATATCAGAGTCGGCGGATTCACCCCGAGGGGGGCGGAGCTGCTGCGTGAGGCGGCGTTGAGCGCAAGGCTGCCTCTTCTCGCCAAAACAGCCGATATCGCCGCCCTGAGCGAAGAAGCAAAGGCTGTTTTTGCCGCGGAATGCAGGGCGGGGGATATCTATGCCCTCTGCCTGACGAATGCCGCCGAATGCGGCGCGGAGAAGCGTTTTCGCCCTATTATAATAAAGTGAAAATTTTACCGTTACCGCCGTTGCCCGAGTGGCAGCGGCTTTTTTGATGCTTTTTGATAGGCATAATACACAAAAGTGAAAAAATTATCCACAAAATAATTATGGAAAAACATCGAAATTTCATATGGATGCACAAAGAAATTTTATTTGCCGTTATTCGCTTGACAGACGGCCGCTCAAAATGTATAATATCGTTCCGTATTATTTATAATGGATTAATACCCCTATAATTTATTTTATCTTTGCGCTTAATATTATAAAATATATGGGGAGATCCCGCAAAATTTCGATTTTCCGAGAGAAAAACGGAAATTCAAAAGAACGGAGTGATTTTGCCTATGCTGAAAGTGAAACCCGTTACACGAGGAAGCTGCCAACGCATGAGCTTCGGTAAGATCGACGAGGTCATGGATATGCCCAACCTCATCGAGGTTCAGAAGGCGTCCTACAATTGGTTCATCGAGAAGGGCCTCAAAGAGGTCTTCCGCGACATGGCCGATATTACGGACTATACCGGGAACTGGGTGCTCAGCTTCATTGATTACCGCCTTGACGACAAGCCGAAGTATTCGGTGCGCGAGTGCAAGGAGAGAGATGCGAACTACGCAGCGCCCATGCGTGTGACAGTCCGCCTTCAGAATAAGGAGACCGGCGTTATTAAGGAGTCCGAGGTCTATATGGGCGACTTCCCAATAATGACCGACAGCGGCACCTTTGTCATCAACGGCGCCGAGAGAGTCATTGTCTCTCAGCTTGTTCGTTCGCCCGGCGTTTATTACGGCATGACCCACGATAAGACCGGTATCGAGCTTTTCACCAGCACCATCAACCCCAACAGGGGCGCATGGCTCGAATATGAGACCGACCCCAACGATATTTTCTACGTCCGCATAGACAAAAATCGCAAGATATATATCACCGCTTTCGTGCGTGCCCTAGGCCTTAGCTCCAACGATGATATCCGCCGCTTCTTCGGCGAGGATGCCAAGCTCGAAGCTACCATGGAGAAGGACGAGACCCGCAACACAGAGGAAGCGCTCATCGAAGTGTTCAAAAAGCTGCGCCCCGGCGAGCCCGCCACCCTTGAGGCCGCTCAGCAGCAGTTTGACAACCTCTTCTTTGACTCCCACAAGTACGATATCTCCCGTGTCGGCAGATATAAGTACAACAAAAAGCTCTCGATGCTCAACCGTCTCCCCGGCTGCGTAGTCGCAGAGCCCGTTATATCCGAGTACACCGGCGAGCTTATAGCCGAGCCGGGCGAGGTGCTCACCAAGCAGAAAGCTATTGAGATAGAGCAGGCAGGCGTTATGAAGGTCGTCGTCAGATGCGAGGACGGCAGCGATCTGTTCGTCATCTCAAACGGCATGGTCGACCCGATGGCTCTGCTCCCCGAGGGCTTCACCAGGGAAGAGCTTGACGAGATAGCCATCAATGAGAAGGTCCGCTTCTCCGTTATGAGAGAAGTCCTCGAAAAGTGCGGCGATGATAAACAAGCGCTGCTTGAGGAGATGAGGCTCCGCTGCGACGACCTTATCCCGAAGCATATTATCGTCGACGATATATTCGCCTCGGTCAACTACGTCAACTGCCTGACCAAGAAGGTCGGCAACATCGACGATATCGACCACCTCGGCAACAGACGTATCAGATCCGTCGGCGAGCTGCTCCAGAATCAGTTCAGGATCGGCCTTGCAAGGATGGAGAGAGTTGTCCGTGAGAGAATGGCCATCCAGGCGCAGGAGGATGAGGATAAGATAACTCCGCAGAGCCTTATCAATATCCGCCCCGTTATGGTCGCCGTCAGAGAGTTCTTCGGCTCTTCGCCGCTCTCACAGTTCATGGATCAGCACAACCCCCTTGCCGAGCTTACCCATAAGCGCCGTCTTTCCGCCCTCGGCCCCGGCGGTCTTTCACGAGACAGAGCCGGATTCGAGGTCCGCGACGTTCATTATTCGCACTACGGACGTATGTGCCCGATAGAGACCCCCGAAGGCCCCAACATCGGCCTTATCTCCTATCTTGCAACATTCGCCAAGATCAATGAATACGGCTTCATCGAAGCTCCGTTCAGAAAGATAGATAAAGAGACCGGCGTGGTGCTCGACGAGGTCGAGTACATGACCGCCGATACCGAGGATGAGTACATCGTCGCCCAGGCGAACGAGCCCCTCGATGAGAATAACCGCTTCGTCAGAAAGAAGATCACCGCAAGGCACAGAGACGAATTCCTTGAGATCGACAACACCAAGGCCGATTACATGGACGTTTCGCCCAAGATGGTCGTTTCGGTTGCAACGGCTCTTATCCCGTTCCTTGAGAACGACGATGCCAACCGCGCGCTGATGGGCTCCAACATGCAGAAGCAGGCTGTTCCTCTTCTCAAGACAGAAGCCCCCATCGTCGGCACCGGTATGGAATATAAGGCTGCCGTTGACTCCGGCTCCGTCGTGCTCGCCAAAGAGGGCGGCGTAGTCTCCAAGGTTGCGGCCGACAGCGTTGATATCCTTGAGGACGGCGGCACAAGCAGGCACTATGAGCTTATCAAGTTCATGCGCTCCAACCAGGGCACCTGCACCAACCAGCGCCCGATAGTTTCCGTCGGTCAGAGAGTCGAGAAGGACGAGGTCATCGCAGACGGCCCCGCTATCGACCACGGCGAGCTGAGCCTCGGCAAAAACGCCCTTGTCGGCTTCATGACATGGGAAGGCTACAACTACGAGGACGCCGTTCTTATCAATGAGAAGCTCGTCAGAGACGACGTTTACACCTCTATCCATATTGAGGAATATGAGACCGAGGCCAGAGACACCAAGCTCGGCCCCGAAGAGATAACCAGAGATATCCCCAACGTCGGCGAGGACGCCCTCGGCAACCTTGACGACAGAGGCATAATCCGCATCGGCGCAGAGGTTCACTCCGGCGATATACTTGTCGGCAAGGTAACGCCCAAGGGCGAGACCGAGCTGACCGCCGAGGAGAGACTGCTTCGCGCGATATTCGGCGAGAAAGCCAAGGAAGTCAGAGATACTTCCCTTAAAGTGCCCCACGGCGAATACGGCATCGTTGTCAATGTCGAAGTATTCACCAAGGAGAACAGCGACGAGCTGTCGCCCGGCGTAAACAAAGTTGTCCGCTGCTATATCGCCCAGAAGAGAAAGCTCTCCGTCGGCGATAAGATGGCGGGTCGCCACGGTAATAAGGGCGTTGTTTCAAGGATCCTTCCTCAAGAGGATATGCCCTTCCTGCCCGACGGCACACCGCTTGATATAGTTCTTAATCCCCTCGGCGTTCCCAGCCGAATGAATATCGGTCAGGTTCTCGAGGTTCACCTCGGCTTTGCCGCAAGAGCGCTCGGCTACAAGATAATGACCCCCGTATTCGACGGCGCCCATGAGGAGGATATCACCGAGGCATTTGCGGAGGCAAACCGCCGCACTATGGAAAAGGCTGAGCAGGAGGCCAAGGAGAAGGGCGTTGAATTCGACCCCTCCAAGGTGCCGCAGCTCCGCATGGACTGCAAGTCCATCCTTACCGACGGCAGAACCGGCAGGAAGTTTGATAACCCCGTAACCGTCGGCGTCATGTATTATCTTAAGCTCCATCACCTTGTTGACGATAAGATCCACGCCCGTTCGACCGGCCCGTACTCCCTCGTCACTCAGCAGCCTCTGGGCGGTAAAGCTCAGTTCGGCGGCCAGCGTTTCGGCGAGATGGAGGTTTGGGCGCTCGAGGCATACGGCGCAGCATACACCCTTCAGGAGATACTTACCGTCAAGTCGGATGACGTCGTGGGCAGAGTCAAGACCTACGAGGCCATCGTTAAGGGCAAGAATGTCCCGACTCCCGGTATCCCCGAATCCTTCAAGGTCCTTATCAAGGAGCTCCAGTCCCTCGCACTCGACATCAAGGTGCTTGATGAGAACGGCGACGAAGTCGACCTCCGCCAGACCTATGACAACGACGACGCCGGCTTCGCACCGGATGATAAGGCGTTCCAGAGCGTCAATGACGCCGAGGGCAGCGACGATTTCATCGTTGACGAGGACAGCGAGGAGAACGATATCTTCATCAGAGACGACGGCGACGACGATGATGGTTTCGCCGACGAATTCCGTGATAAAATGGGCGATGAAGATTACGGTCTTGATTTAGAACCCTCGGAGGACGATTACGAGTAATCGTCGTTTCACACCAAACTAACGGAAGGGGCATCGTTATATGGAAAACGTAGAAGCCAACAGCAATCTTTCTTTTGAATCCATAAAAATCGGCCTTGCCTCGCCCGACCAGATAAGAGAATGGTCATACGGCGAGGTCAAGAAGCCCGAAACCATAAATTACAGAACCCTCAAGCCCGAGAGAGACGGTCTTTTCTGCGAAAGGATATTCGGACCGCAGAAGGACTGGGAGTGCCACTGCGGTAAGTATAAGAGGATCCGCTATAAGGGCAAGGTCTGCGAGCGCTGCGGCGTTGAGATCACCCGCTCCAAGGTGCGCCGTGAGAGAATGGGTCACATTGAGCTTGCGACCCCCGTTTCACACATCTGGTATTTCAAGGGCACACCCTCGAGAATGGGCGTTATCCTTGATATCTCCCCCAGAGAGCTTGAGAAAGTCCTTTATTTCGCAAAGCACATAGTTATCGACCCCGGCGATACGCCTCTTGAGAAGGGTCAGACCCTCGACGAGAAGGATTACGACGAGTATCGCCTTAAATATGACGACGCTTTCAAGGCAGGCATGGGCGCCGAGGCTATCAAGGAGCTGCTCTCCGAGATAGACCTCGATAAGCTCTCAGGGGAGCTTAAAGCCGAGATGGAGAGCACCTCCGGCCAGAAGAAAGCAAAGGCACTCAAGCGCCTTGAGGTCGTCGAAGCCTTCAGACAGTCCGGCAACAGACCGGAGTGGATGATCCTCGACGTTATCCCTGTTATCCCGCCGGAGATCCGCCCTATGGTTCAGCTCGAGGGCGGCAGATTCGCCACCTCCGACCTTAACGACCTTTACAGACGCGTTATCAACAGAAACAGCCGTCTTGCAAAGCTTATGGAGCTCGGCTCCCCCGAGATAATCATCAGGAACGAGAAGAGAATGCTTCAGGAGGCCGTTGACGCCCTTATCGACAACGGCAGAAGAGGCAGACCCGTTACCGGCCCCAACAACAGGGCGCTCAAGTCCCTTTCGGATATGCTGAAAGGTAAGCAGGGACGTTTCAGACAGAACCTGCTCGGTAAGCGTGTCGACTACTCCGGCCGTTCGGTTATCGTCGTCGGACCTG
>SAMEA104315429__coassemble_872_pt1 | contig 17135 bp, 2 predicted proteins | sample SAMEA104315429__metabat2_low_PE_044 | metagenome-assembled genome bin SAMEA104315429 (sample SAMEA104315429) | gut metagenome | biome: Monkey gut; feature: monkey-associated habitat; material: faeces | place: China | collected 2013 | reverse complement strand
GGAGCGTGTAAGGGAGAGAAGCGTTATTTCGCCTTGCCCCGACCCGACCCGCCCGAGGACGGCGCTATATACCAACGGCAGGCTGACCTGCTGTATCAGCGATATCGGCACGAGCCTCGGCACATTTGACGGATATGACGTTAACGCAGCCGACGGCGACCCGATTGGGCGGCCGCAGGGCGTTTTTGCCGTGTTTACAGGCGACGACGGGCGAAGAATGCCTTTTATAAGGGCGATCGACACCGACGGAGCGGCAAAATTTTCGTGCGAATTTGTCGGTGACAGGGCAATCCATACCGCAGCCGTCAAGGGTATGAGGCTGACGATGCAAAGCGGAGTGATGAGCGGACGTAACTGCGAGGTGCGGCGCTTTACCGTTGAGAATCAAAGCAGGCGCGAGCAGCTCAGCGGCAGGCTTACTGTGTATTTTGAGCCTTGTCTTGACAAAAAAGAGCGCTTTGCGGCGCATCCGATGTATTCAAAGCTGTTTTTGTTCGACGAATTTGACCGAGAGAACGGTTGCGCGGTGTTCGGCAGGCGTGACGGCTCTGCCTGTGCCGCTGCGGCGGGGTTTATCGAGGACGGCTTTGCCTTTGAAGGAGCACGCGAAAGGGTGCTGTCCACACCAAGAGGAGTATTTTCACTCGGCGAAAGGGACGGATTTGCATTCGGCAGGGGAAATCCAGACGCTTGCTGTGCTTTTGAGCGGCATATTGAGCTTGCGGCGGGCAGCAAAGGGGAGTTTACGCTCCTGATAGCCGTAGATGAAACAGCCGAGCAGGCGGTCGGCACTTTTGCTGCGGCAAAATCAATGAGCGGGAGCAAGAGGTTATCCAAATCGCCGCTTCTCGGTGACAGAGCCGCTGAGGCTGTGCTCGGAGAAATGCTGCCCGCGGTGCTCTATCCGCGCCTGTTTCGCAAGGGGACGGTTATCGGCGATGCTGCGGAGTTCACTCGTGAGGATATATGGAGCTTCGGTATATCCGGCGACTTGCCAATCCTACTCATGAATTTTGCCGATGACGGAGATCAAGCGGCACTGCGGCCGTATATAGTTGCCAACCGATTACTCAGAAGCTGTGGTCTGCGCTCCGATCTGGTGATTGCATATAGCGGCACGGGTGAGTACGGCGCTTCACCCGCCGCAAAGCTGAGAAGCCTCGCCGCCGAGGAGGGCTGCGAGCTGATGATCGGCATAAAAGGCGGCATTCATCTCGTTGATATTGCCCGTCACAGCTACCGACAGAGGCTCGCCCTCGAGCATATGAGCATTTGCGTTCCGCACGGTGCCGAAAACACCGAAAAAGAGCCGCAAAAGCCGTTTAAACCTCTGCCATTGCATCGCATTACCGATAAAAAGAATTCAGAAAGATCAATTAGAGATGTAAAGCGATATAGCTTTACAGACAGTGAAATAACCATAGAAAAAGGACATGCAACCGTTGATATACCTTGGAATATTGTCTTAGCAAACAAAAGCTGCGGAACAATGACGTCTGACAAGTCTTTAGGCTTTACATGGGCGTTGAATTCGAGAGAAAACAAATTGACCCCTTGGTACAATGATACCCTCTCCGACAACTGCGGCGAAATGCTGATAATGAAATATGAGGGCGCTTTATACGACATTGCAGCCCTCGGCACGGTGACATTTACTCCCAATAAAGCGGTTTGGCGGGTCACTGTCGGCGGCGTAGATATTAAAGCCGTCGTTGAGACAGCTGACAGAGGCTGCGTGAAGTGCTGTTCGGTCGAGGCTGTCAATCGCTCAGGTTCGATTCGCAGTTTTGACCTGTTTTATTATGTTTTACCCGTTCTCGGGATCAGCCCGAATTCACCGAGCGTGTTTTTTGCGCGACGAACCGATCACGGTGCGCTGCTTCGCAATGCGCTTGCCGAATTCCCGGGCTCAATGTATCTTCAATGTTCCGCCGTGCCCGAATATGTCACCTTCTCACGCCGAGATTTCTTTGAGGGTAAGCTCAATTCAAACGAAAATGTGCCCGCAGACTGCTGCGTTGCCGTCGGCAAGAGGCTTTCGCTCGCCGCAGGAGGCAGAATAAAGCTTGATTTTACGCTTTCATGGGGTGCAAATGCCGATTCGGCGCTGAAATTGCCCGAGATCGCCTGTTTCACAAACGGATACAGGCCTCCGAGGCTGCACAGCGGCTATAAAAAATTTGATTTATTTGCAAATTCGTTCCTTTATTCGCAGATCAAGGTCTGCCGATTTTTTGGGCGTACGGGCTTTTATCAATGCTCCGGCGCTTACGGTTTCCGCGATCAGCTTCAGGATTGCCTCGCGTTCCTCAAAACCGAGCCGCAGCTTGCCCGCACTCACTTGCTGCGCTGCGCCGCCGTGCAATTCGAGCAGGGCGACGTACTGCATTGGTGGCACGTTATTGTAAACGGCGGGCAAAAGATCCGCGGAATCCGCAGCCGATGCAGCGACGATATGCTTTGGCTGCCTTATGTCTGTGCCGAGTATGCCGCAGAGACGGGAGATTATGACCTCTTTGACGTGAAAGTGCCGTATATCTGTGGCGCAGCACTGCCCGACGGCGTAAGCGAGCTTTATATGACACCCTCTCGCACCGCATATAAAGGTACAATGCTTGAGCACTGTATTAAGGCGGTAGATCGTTCGCTGAATTTCGGTGTTCACGGGCTGCCGCTGATCGGCTCATGCGATTGGAACGATGGATTCAGTCGACTCGGCAGCAATAACGATTGCGAAAGCGTTTGGCTCGCCATGTTTCAGGTAGGAGTTTTGCGCCGAATCGCCGAAATCTGCACCAAATTCGATATGATGGACAGAAAGAACAGGTATATTACAGCTTCAGAGGAGCTTGAAAGGAAAATACAGACCGTTGCATGGAGAGGCGACCGCTACGCGAGAGCGATTTTTGCAGACGGCAGTTCACTTGGCGAGGAAAAGGATTTTATAGATATCCTTCCGCAGGCTTTTGCCGTACTTTTCAATATCGGTGACAGCGAAAAAGCCAAAATCGCAGTAAATACCGCCTATGAAAGGCTTTTTTGCCCCGAAAGCGGCGTCACAAGGCTGCTTGCGCCCGCCTTCGACGAATCGGAAGCGCAAAAGGTCGGCTATATTGCCGAATACCCCGCGGGTATAAGGGAGAATTCGGGTCAATACACTCATGCTGCGGTGTGGCTGGCAAGGGCGCTTTTGAAAATCGGTGAAAGAGAAAAGGGGATGAAGGTGCTTGACGGAATTGTGCCTATCGGAAGATATGATAATTCCGAAACAGCAGCAGCTTACAGAGCCGAGCCTTACCTGCTTGCAGGCGATATTTCCTGCGGCAACGGTATCAACGGAAGAGCAGGGTGGACAAATTACACCGGTTCCGCGGCTTGGCTGTATCGCACGTTCGCCGACATCGGCCGCAGCGAAGAATAAGATGCGCAGAATACTGTAAAAGGCTTAGACTTTACAAACCGCCCATGTGGGTCATTTGTTGACCGGCACGGGCGGTTTTTCTTTGATTTTGCAAGAATTTCGGCAGCTCTAAGGTCGTGAGAATAAACTACAGATAATGAAATCCGTAAGGCTTATAAGCTTTACATGTGGGCTTTTAATTCTTGATATGAATAATAATTCGAATTTTATGAGAATTTATCTATACATTTTAAATATATACCCTTTCGGCGACAGGCAAACCGTCGGCGAACACATAACGTTTTTACCTCCGTATGTAAAGCAAAAGAGCTTTATAGGAAAACTTTTGATTTTAGTTCAACAAAGGAAAAATAAGCGTTGTAAATATGAACAAAAAATCGCGAATTTGCTTGTTGATTTCTAACAAAATGTTAATGAGATTTTGAAAATCGTTGACATTGACCTGCAAATTAGGTATAGTTAATATGACCATATGGTGTGTCCGTGGGCGTAGTGTCGCCATTTTAAATGACATTGTGCGCCTCGGCCATGCCGTTACGATAATATCCCGTGCGGCGTCCGCTGTTTTACGGCGATGGTGTAAGCCGAGCGGCGGCCTAAATCAGGAAAGGCGCATGGGGCTGTTATCTCGTTTTAAGGCTTCAATGTGAAAATCTTTATGGAGGTGCACAGATTTGAAAAAGTCAACCCGAATCCTCGCGGTCCTTATGGCTTTTGCGATGCTTATCGGCTCATTCTCGGTCGTCGGCAGCGCTTATCAGGCTTATAAGGGCGAAGCAATCAAGGACTCATACAACGACATTGATACTCCTACTTTTACTACGGAGCAGTATGCGTCTATGGGCCTTGATGAGCTTGACCGTATGCTTGCGGAGGAGAACCTGTTTCTTAATGTATATGTCGGTTCTCTTGATCTCCGCAGCGTGGACAGCACACTCACCAGTGCCGTTTCTCTGGTCGAAAGCCTTCCCTCAACGCTTCTTTCCTTGCTTAAGGATGCCAAGGAGCTTCAGCCTCCCATCCTTAAACTGAAAGGCTATACCAGAGGCACCAAGACCGATCTCGAAATCGTTTATGCGCTGCTTAACCTTCTCGGCGATCTTTCACCTATCGTTCAGAAGTATGCAGCCCAGACGCTTGACCTCGGTATTGCCAACGGCTTCGTCAAGGACTATATGTTCAATGTCCGTGAGCTTCTTATCGGTTTGCTCTACGGTCTCACTCCGGAAGGCAAGACCGCTAAGTTCAATGCCCTCAAGGACGAGCTCCCCGCTAAGTATAAGACCGATAACGCAACGCTCACCCTTCTTCAGGATCTTCTCAACTACTACGTTCTCGGTACTTGGGAGAAGCTTGATGACAAGTTCGGTGACATAGCGAATTCAAAGGACAAGTATTCATATGTTCTTTACAAGGAATATGCTTTCTCCGAGAAGTATGGCGAGACTGCTCCCGACACTACAAAATATGATTACTACGGCTGGGTTCATCCCAATCAGTGGGTCACCTTCGGCCTCGGCGGATGCGTGAGAGTTAATGAAGGTGCAACCACCGGCCATGATCCGGATTATTCACTTGTCGACATAACCGGCAATGTAAAGGCCTACGACTTTATCGAGGCTATTATGCGTCAGGCATACAATTATGTTGCGGTTCCTGTTCTCAACAGACTTACGAGACCTTGGCTCCGTCAGCTTTGCGGCGTTGAGTATCTCGCCGAAAAGAAAAATAAGACCGTATACAACCAGAATACTCAGCTTTGGGAAAACAACCCCACCTATGACCCCAACTACGACGGTGAAGCTTTTGATGAAGCTGAGCTTATGAAGACAAACACCCTAGCAAAGCTCTTCAACCTTAATGCCGTAGTTCCCAAGGTCGATTTCAGCACATTCGGTGCGAATGATACTTTCGTTGATAAGTTAAACGATATCGCAGGCGAGTTCGCTAATGCGATCCTGAAGAACAACGTCAAGATCGGCGATCAGAACTATAGCTGGACTTGGATTCAGGGCGGCAACCAGTATCTCTTCCAGAATGTTTGCTCTGTTGCAAAATTCGTGCTCCAGATCAGCGGCGATCTCTTCTTCCCCTCATACTTCAAGACGGTTCCCGCTTCGGAAATCGCAACCATGAATGATCAGCAGGTCGTTTCTTACGTCCTCAGAGCTATCTTCAACGGCTCGGTCAAGTGGATCTACATTGATGAGAGCTGCCAGACCATCGCTGATGTTTGCTACAGTGCAGTTGAGCAGCTTGCATGGCAGGATATTCCCGAGATCACCTACACGAAGCCTGTTAGGGCTGCCTACGGCACCGACGGCGAATATAACACTGCAATAGTCAACAAGTGCCTCGACATCCTCTTTGATGTTGCGGTTTACAACCTCAATCAGGGCCTTGATATGGTTCCCGGCAAGACCTCCTCGAACCCCATCACGGCAAACGGCCTTCTTAAGTATCAGGGCGACACCGGCTCCTATGAGAATAACTTCGTTCAGATAGCGGCTTGGGCAGTCAGCACTTACGGCTCGATCTTAGCCCTTGACTTCAAGAGCGACGATTACAACGGCAGTGTCGGCAGACTTACCGCTAATGATGTTTGGTCCGACTTTGATACCCTTATTGATGCGATAATCCCCATCAAGTCAGGTAACAATCCTTGGATCTCTGAAGAAATTGCCGGTAACGAATATGTTGCAAAGTCCTTTATCTTTGACAACATTGTTTACCCGCTCACCAACCTTGATGCAAGCGGCTTCGCAGAAATCTTCAAGAGGAATCCCAACGGCGCATTTGCAACGATGACCGGTATCCCTGTTATCATCAACATAATTAATAATGTTTTTGATCTTCTCTTCCCCAACGTATTTAAGCAGGGCGTAACGACCATCGACGGTATTCTTGAGAATAACCTTCTCGGCTCCATGGTCGCTGACATTCTTAAGTCCCTCGGCACCAGCTCCTTCAGCGGCGCTACCAACGGTACTACCATTAACGGCAGAGGCGTTCAGATAGCTAATGTCGCTCTTCCCGTTGTCTGCATGATCCTTGGCCTCAGCGACGCTCAGTCGTTCAAAGAGCTTCAGAACTACATGCCTTCGGTTATTTCCGCTTCCGACGATGAGGGCTTCCTCGTCTACAACGGCTCCAGCGGCGTTAATACCGGCTATACAGATAAGGACGGCACCTTCACCCAGGATAGCCTTTATACTTATGAAATAGTCAGCGCAACCGTTAAGGCCTATAAGAACGGCGGTGTTTCGCAGTCCGTTTCAATTGCGGGCATTGGCTCCGGTAACACCCTTGCCGGCGGCGAGAAGAAGAAGGTTAAGCTCTCCAACCTCCAGGATGGTCAGCTTCTTGAATTCACTATCGAGTATAAAGTTAGGCTCGAAGACGGTAGTTACCTCGGCGGTGAGGGAACCAAGCTTGTAAACACCACCTATTCTTATGTTGCTCCCGCAGGTGCAGATAAGGATGACGACTCCATTGAGAAGTCGATTGACGCCGGCAACAGCCGCTCCGTCAAGTACGAGTCTGAAATCTATATCAAGAGCGGCAAGGCTCTCTCGAGCATCGGCAGCCACGGTATCCGTATTAAGGATAACAAGGGCGGCAGTGCTGCCACGGCAACCGTTACCGGCGTTACCAACGGCAACAGCTCCTATCCGTTCGCAGTTATCAACAGTGATGCTAACGCTCTGAGTGTCAGCATGACCGGTGAAGAGGGTACTTACTTCCTCAGCCCGTTCGAGATAGCCAAGAAGGCTGACGGCAAGAATTACGAGAGAATAGAGCCCACTTATCAGCTGGATGAAAACGGCAACACTGTATATGACGACAATGGCGATCCTATCGTCGTCGGCAACAACGGCGGCGTTCCGGTCGGTAAGTATACCATTACCGCAGCTGTCAATGTCGGCGGCACCAATGTCAACGTCCCCGTTAATGTCCACATCTATAACGATTATAACCTTGGTTCCATCTTTGCAAACGCTGTTGCGGCTAACCGCCAGCAGGGCGACTATAACAGCGACACCGTTACTCAGACTCTGTGGTCAGACTACACCACCGCGCTGAATAATGCTGCTACACTTGCTCTTAAGCCGAAGACCGGCAGCACCTTTGAGAGTGACATCAGAGCAACCGACGGCAAGTCAGAGAACCTTTATCAGCAGTATGCAGAGGCTCTTACCAACGCTATTGAAGCTCTTGAAGCGCATGCTATAGACGCCGGCGTCAGCGGTATCGAGCAGGCTCTCGCTGCAATCAACAAGGGTCATGACTTTGTCACCAAGACCTATACCGCAAACGGCAAGACCTATAATTATCGCGAGCCCATGAACTACTATGAGGACGGCTTCCCGTTCTTCGGTATGCGTGACTATGTTCCTCACACTTACAATCAGTTCAGGACTGCACGAGACAGAGCCAACAAGATCATCAATTCTCAGGTATTCTACATCAATACTCCGCTTGAGGGCGACTATACCGATGAAGAGCTTGCGGCGTTCAATGACTCTATCAAGGCTTATGACAAAAATACCGCGAATAAGAAAGCAGTCAGCTCGATCGAATCGGCTTATGCGATCCATATGCTTAGACTTACCGGCGGTCGTCTGATCAGACTTGTTGCCAACAAGTCCAAGCTTGAAAAGGTCATTGCTATGTGCATCACCAACGCAGATATCAACGCAGGCGGCGCTTCCTACTACACCTCAGAATCCTGGAATAACTATCAGCATGCTAAGACCTTCGCACTGAAGGTTGCTGCAGAGGCCACCGGCACTGCGGAGAATCCCACCGAGCTTACTCCCTCCAAGGTCAATGTTGCTATGGTCAACCTGATCTCGAGCTGGAAGAGACTTGTTAAGGGCTGCGACTACACCGCTCTTGATAATGCTGTTACTGCTTCGAAGAGCATCCTTGACAAGGCGGCTACCCCCGAGGAGAACAACACCTACAAGGTATTCACCAAGGACAGCTATGACGCTTTCTATGCGGCTTATACCGCTGCAAAGAAAATCGACAGAAACCTTGCTGATACTGTCGAAAACAACAAGAAGATCGCTGAGATAGCTCAGAACCTTGTTAACGCAATAGCTAACATTAAGGAAGTAGGTCAGGGCGGCGGAGATCCCGTATGGGCACTCATCACCGGCGCTGATTACATGACCTACAACGGCCTTTGCGATCCGTATTCACCTTGGATTGAGGAGAGCAGAGCGCTTCTCGACTATGTCGGCGGCGTTGTCCTTGAGGATCAGAATAGCTATGATCTTACAGGCATCATCTTTGGTATCCCTGAAGGCGGAATCGGCGGCTTTGAAGAGATCGTCAATGCTGACACTCTTGAAAATACGACTGTTGAACTCCTCCCGAATGCGGCAGGTATTAACAGCACCGGTTCGCTCCTTGTTGTAAAGAATGCAGAGACCGAAGAAGTCATAGCTATTTATATGCTTGTACTTCGCGGTGATGTTGACGGCAGCGGCGAAATCAACGTTGAGGATCAGGTTGGTCTGGATAACTTCCTTGAGTATGCGGAAGACTGGACCGGCGAAGAAGCACTTAAATATAAGTACTTCGGCGCTGATGTCAACTACGATTTCGAGGCCGACGCGATCGACTCCAGCGGATTTGATATGTATATCGAAATGACCGCTGACTTCTCACAGACCTCCGAGGGCAGCATTTACGTCCAGGAGTAATAGACTTATCTGATACCCCATTCGCAATTTGACCCAAACAACCCAATAATTAAGGGCGTGCCGATGCTTTTCGGCGTCGGCACGCTCCCAAAGCTCTTACTTATCCAAAATATATTTAGGATGAAGCACAATTTAATATTGTGATCAGAATAAAAGGAGGAAAATGAGCTAATGTCAAAATTTAAGCGTTTTCTGAGTTCATTCCTTGCTCTCACAATGGTGCTCGGAATGTTCTCGATGCTCGGCGGCGTATTCGCTGTTGACGCATCAGCTGCGACACTTACGCCGTATACTACTCACATCAAGACTTATGCAGAGCTTGAAGCAGAGTATCCCGACGGCTTCCTGTATGTTGCCGCAGAGTTCCTGGAGGCAGACGGCACTCCTACAGACCACATCATTGCACCCGGAGACACGCTTACAGTCAGACTGTATGTTAAGTCTTCATTCTACCTTTTCGGCGGTCGTTTTGACCTTTTGCTTGACAGAAATGTCTTTGACATTATGAACGGCGAAGCAAGCGGCTGGCTGGCAAAGGGCGAAGACCTTGTCGAAGGAAAGGTTTACCCCACCAATGGCTACAAAGTCGTCTTCTCAAAGTCACCTCTTTCAGAGATCCATCCCGAGTATATCAGGGATGAGCACGATCCTCAGTTCAGCTTCCTCAGAAACTTTGCTATCACCGGTAGTAAGTACCTGACCTGGACTGCAAGAGCAGGTTACAACAGCAACATTTGGAAAAACAACGCTGAGATGATCGAGCTCGCAAAGACCATCGACTTCTACACCCTTAACCTCGCATACGGCACCGATACCACCGGTTATAAGCTTACCGATGATAACTACATCTGCCAAGCAACCATGACCGTCAGAGACAATGTTGAAAACAATTCTTTGACTAAGTTCTGGCTTCCTCGCGAAGCAACCAAATTCGCACAGTCGACCGGTACCAGCTTCATTCAGGTCTCCGACAACGACGACAAGAAAACTGCGCTGTCGTTTGATAAGAGCCCGCTCTTTAATGAAAGCATGTTCGACTATGCGGACATGACCCAGCAGTTCCTTATCAGCACCGGCGGCGACACTCCCGTTCAGGAGCATACCGCAACCTTCATGGCTAACGACGCTGTTTACAGCAGCGCAACTTACGCCGAGGGCGCAGAGATCGCTGCCCCCGCAACCCCTCCCACCAAGGACGGCTACACCTTCGCTGGTTGGTCACTTGACGGCACTAACGTTGTTACCTTCCCGCAGACCATGGGTACTGCCGATGTAACTTACACCGCAATATTCGTTGAGAATGCGAAGTATAAGGCAACATTCCTTGTTGACGGCGCAGCCTACGGCGACGTTAAGTCCTATGCCGAGGGCGAGCAGATCGTCGCACCTGCAGATCCTTCCAAGACCGGCTACACCTTCACCGGTTGGGATCCCGCAGTAGGCACCATGGGCAACGCTGACATGACCTTCAACGCAAAGTTTGAAGCTAAGACTTACAATGTTAAGTTCATGAACGGCGACGTTCAGCACGATGCAAACACCGTTAAGTATGACGGCGCTTACACCCTTCCCGCTGCACCGACTAAGGCCGGTTACACCTTCGCAGGCTGGGTTGACGCAAGCGGTAACGCAATGCCCGCAACCCACACCACCGACGGCGACGTGACCTTCTATGCTAAGTGGGCCACCTCCGCTTTCGACGCTAAGTTCTATCTTGACGCTGCTAAGACCGATCTCCATGCCACTGAGAGCGTTGAGTTCGGCGCAGCTATCCCCACTCCTTCAACGCCCTCAAAGACCGGTTACACCTTCAAGGGCTGGTCGCTTGACGGCTCCACCGTCCTCGCTGATCTCGGCACCATGGATACCGAGGGTAAGGACTTCATCGCTGTATTTGAGGCTCTCAGCTCCGGCGTGACCTTCTATGACGGCGACACGGTTCTCGAAACCAAGACCGGCAACTTCGGCGATAAGATCAACGCTATCGACAATCCCACCAAGGCAGGCTATACCTTCGCAGGTTGGGTTGACGCAAGCGGCGCTGACGTTATCTTCCCCGTAACCCTTGGCCTTGACCCCATCAGCGTTTACGCTAAGTGGACTGCGAACCCGATATTCATCGAGTTCTATGACGGCGCAAACTTCATTAGCGGCGGCGAGCAGAATTGCGGCGAAGCTATCGTGGCTCCCGAGGCTCCCGTCAAGGCCGGCTACAACTTCGTGGGCTGGGTCGACGCGAACGGCAATGCAATGCCCGCAACCGTCCCCGCTGCTGAAGCAAAGTACTACACCAAGTATGAGGCGGCTTCCTACAACGTCACCTTCAAGGCTGACGGCGAGACCGTTAGATCCGGAGAAGCTCTCTTCGGAAGCACCATCGTTCCTCCCGACGCTCCCTCCAAGGTCGGCAATACCTTCAAGGGCTGGGCTGTTGAAGGCACTACCGATATAGTTACATTTGACGACAACACCACGGTTCCCGTCGGCGGCGTCACCTATGTTGCTATATTCGAGGTCAACACCTATAAGATCACTTACTATGTTGATAACGTAATCGTTAAGGTCGACGAGTATAAGTACGGCGATAAGGTCACCGCTTATACCTATACTCCGGAAGCAGGCGAATCTTTCGGCGGTTGGACTACCACAATCCCCGAGACCATGCCCGCCAATGACGTTAACATTTACGGCACCACCTCAACCAACAACTACACCGTGACCTTCAACGTCAACGGCAAGGAGTACACGAAGCTCTCCTTTGCTTACGGCGCGACCGTTACCGCTCCTGCGTATACGGTTCCCGAGGGCTACAGCTTCTCCGGCTGGAATCTTCCCGAGACCATGCCCGCAGAGAACATCACCCTTGAAGCAACCCTCACCAAGAACTCCTACTTCGTTAAGTATTACCTCTTTGAGGGCGATACCGAGCCTTATAAAGAGTTCACCGTTTACTACGGCGACGTGATCCCCGTTCCCGATGAGCCCGAAAAGCCCGGCTATCAGTTCCAGGGTTGGGATTATGAGAATCTCGGCACGGCTACCATGCCCGCACAGGCTCTCAACATCTACGCCAACATGGCTAAGGAAGAGTACGCCATCGAGTTCGAAGGCGCAGACGGCACTATCGTTTCCGATTGGATCGGTTACTACGGCGACGTCATAAATGCCGATCAGGCTCCCGAGGTTACCAAGGAAGGCTCACGTTTCGTCGGCTGGACCGTCAACGGCGTTGATGTCACCTTCCCCTACACAGTAAAGGGCGACACCACCTTCGTTCCCAAGTTCACCACCAACGGCTACATCCTTACCTACATCGTTGACGGCGAAGTTTACAGCCGCAATACCTACGATTTCGGCGCAGCGCTTCCCGCAGCCAACACTCCCACCAAGGAAGGCCACACCTTCTCAGGCTGGGATAGGGAAACTCCCGCAACCATGCCCGCTGAGGATATCACTATCAGCGGTAGCTTCACCCCCAATAAGTATGACGCAACCTTCTATAAGGATGGCGTACTTATCGCAACCGTTCCCACCGACTTCGGTCAGGTTCCCGTTGCTCCCACTGAGGGCCTTGAAAAGGTCGGCTACACCTTCACCGGTTGGAATCCCGCCCTTACCGCTATCGGCGTTGACGGCGCAAGATACGACGCAATGTATGTTGCCCAGAACGTTGATTACAAGGTCAATGTTTACACCATGGGTCTTGACGGCAACTATGGCGAGCCCGAGGTTCTGAGCTACACCGCTACTGCCGACAGCTCCGTCACTTACCCCGCAGCAGAAAAGACCGGCTTCACCATCGCAGACAACAGCGTCCTTTCCGGCACCGTTGCTCCCGACGGCTCGCTCGTCCTCTCTGTTTACTATTCACGCAATCAGTACACCTTCAAGACCGTCGTTGACGGCGTTGAGGCTCCCGTAACCTACTACTACGGCGCTGATATCGAGGCTCCTGCGGCTCCCGTCAAGGAAGGCTACACCTTCGTTAAGTGGGATGCTACCATCCCCGCAACGATGCCCGCAAGAGACGTCACCGTTACCGCAGTATTCAAGATCAACCAGTACACCATCACATTCGTTACCGATGGCGGCACTGCTGTTGCTCCCATTACTCAGGATTACGGCACCGCAGTTACTGCTCCCGCAGCTCCCACTAAGGTCGGTTACACCTTCGCAGGCTGGGATAAGGCTATCCCCGAGACCATCCCCGCTGAGGACATGACCATAACCGCTAAGTGGACTGTTAACCAGTACACCATCACCTTCAATACCGACGGTGGCTCCGATGTCGCTCCTATCACTCAGGATTACGGCACCGCAGTTGCTGCTCCCGCAGCTCCCACCAAGGCCGGTTACACCTTCGCAGGCTGGTATAAGGACGGCGTTGCTTACACCTTCACCACCATGCCCGCTGAGGACATCACCCTTACCGCTAAGTGGTCCACCGACAGCCACAACGCTATCTTCGTAATTGACGGCGTTGAGACTATCGTTCCCACTGAGTTCGGTCAGATCCCCGTTGCTCCTCCGGCCTCCAAGATCGGTTACACCTTCACCGGCTGGGATAAGGAGCTTGTAGCAATGGGCACTGAGGATGTTACCTACACCGCTCAGTTCAAGGCTAACACCTATGACGCTATCTTCGACGCTAACGGCGGTGCTTTCGCCGACGGCAAGACCAGCGTTACCGTTCCCACCGAATTTGACACTGCTATCGTTGCTCCCACCGAAGAGCCCACCAAGTATGGCTACACCTTCAACGGTTGGTCACCCGCAGTCGGCAACATGACCTCTGAGGGCATCACCTTCACCGCTCAGTGGAAGCAGGATCTCAGCATCTGCCGCATCCAGAACGTTACCAGAGTTACTCCTAACGTCTATGGCAGACAGGTTGCTGATTACGAAGTCACCGTTAAGGGCAGCCCGATCAAGATCGAGTTTGCTTACACCGGCGGCTCCGAGGTCTACTGGCAGTATGACAGACACGATCCCATCATCGACCTCAACGATGTCGAGGCTACCGGTCTCTTCCTCATCAAGGCTTACAATGCAGCCGGCGAAGAAGTTGCACTTGGCTCCGCTGACACCGATTACGAGGTTTGGAGCATCAGAGCTATCTACACCGAGGGCACTTATAAGGTCCGCGCTAAGGTCGCTCACAGTGATGATTCTTGGGAGCCTAAGGATATCGCTTACGACTTCGTCAACACCTATGACGTTGAGCCTATCGATCCCAACGATCTCACCTCCGCTACCATCTCCAAGACTACCGTTAAGCGTGGCGACTATGTCTATCTGACCGTCGTTACCTCGACCAACGTCAACAGAGTAAGGATCGCTAAGACCGAGGCCGATGGCACTCTTGCCACCGTCGCTTTCTCGACCACCGCTAAGAATCCCGACAACCTTACCATCACTGACGCTGACGGCGTCAGGACCTGGAACATCAGGATCAGATTCTCCTATGTCGGCAACGACGATTATCAGATCCAGAATTGGAAGCTTCAGTACCGCAAGGTTAACGGCAATAAGTGGCTCGACAGCGAGTATAACTACGACATCAAGATCACGAAGTATGCTGAGACCGTATCCCCCGTTGAGGGTAAGGATCCCTTCAGCGTAATCTCCGTTGCGACTCCCACCGACGCTATTGCTAAGGGCAGCTTCGCAGAGGTTACCGTCGTGACCACCAGTGATGCTTCGAGGATCCGCCTGACAGTTGCCGGCAGGTCCAGCACCTATCTCAAGACCTCGCAGAACACCGTTTCCGTTACCGATAACGGCGACGGCACCACCACTTGGGTCGTTAAGTACAGATTCGCTACCGCTGGCACCGCCACGGTAACTGCTCAGGCTCGCGGCAATGCTTGGTCATCCGCTGTTGCCGGCGCAGATGTTACCGTTGCCTGATCAACGGTTCGCCTCAGTCTGTAACTGAATAATTCCGGGCCGCAGGGGCTTGCTCCTGCGGCCTTTTTCTGTCTGAAAGTTAATGTATAAATATGCATAATTATTTAATGCACCGCATCGAGCTGCGGCTGCGTCTCGTCTGGCGCGTATCCGTGCGGCAACACAGCTTGCGGAAGCCAAAATGCAAAAAGTCCTTGATATTACAGTGAAGTGTTGTTTGAGGAGGGCACGGATGGCGGCATGGAAAGACACGCAAAGGGGATAAAAACCCGAAAAGCACAAATTCTGCGCTGTCGGCAGTATGTAAATATTCGGTGAATATACAGTTAAAAATTCACTTTGGGCTTGTACGATTTACCTACAAAAATCTGCCCGTCGGCGGGGTGGGGGAGGGCGGCGGTCGACGCTCTGAGAGCCTTGATTCAGCACGAAAAAGGGGGAAAAGCGCAAGAAAAAATGATGTTTGTCAAAACTCACAAAAACGGCAAAAAGCATTTGTGCATATCGGCAAGGTTATAAAAAAACCGTGCCGATTTTTATATAATATTATATATATAATTATTTTAATAAAGATTGACAGGCTTGACCGCGGATGTTATAATAACAATGTGTAATAGTGCCCATCTATTCCATGTTCAAAATTTTAAATTGGAGGGATTATTTTTGAGCAAAGCAAAGAAGATCATCAGCATGCTTCTCGTAGTTGCTATGGTTCTCACTGTTGCGCCTGCGTCAATGATTGCTTCGGCATACGAAAGCAATTATACGCACGGCAAGCTGACCTTCTCCAAGGTCAACTTTACAGTCGACACCTCGGCAACTACGAAAGTGATCCGTGTTGCTAAGGCCGGTACTTTCCAGTACGGTACCGACATTATCTCGGCAACACCCTCGGGTATCCCTGCTCACACCGGCAGATATTCTGCCCTTGCTTATGCAGGCGAAACGCCGTCCTATCCGAAAGTCGTCTTTACGATCACGGGCGCGGCGCTCGACGAAGCCCCGACGGTCACCTCGGATAAGGCGAGCTCCATTCAGTTCGGTGCAATGGACATGCCTGTCCAGAGCGGTAATTCCTACACCTACACTGTGAATGTTTCGGGCGGCACGCTTAACGCCGGCGATAACGTGACATACACCATCACCTACAAGGTTGGCGGCGTCACTTATACTGCTACGGCTTACGCTCACGCCGAGAACTTCCTCAGGCAGAACGGTGTCGATGTTACCAGACGCAGAAAGACTTGGAACCACTCCGCAGGTCGTATGGCTGTACTTTTCCTCATCCAGGGCGTGAATATGTACTCCGGTTGGCAGGATAACAGCAAAAAGACCGACAGAGGCTACATCGACTTCTCGACCTCCGCTCCTTTCCAGGGCCAATCTCTTAAAGGCCTTGGCTGTGAAAGCGGAATGAGCAGCGCGGTCGACGCATTCGGTAAGGCTGATAACGACACCGGTACGGTTCGCAAGTATTACGAAGACAGCAAAACAGCCAACATCAGCTTTGGTACTGCAAATGACTATAACAGACCCGAATCCACCGTCTACATGGATAAGCGCAGCGGCTCCGGCACCGACACTATCAGGAACCTCAACATGAGGCTGACGATGTCGGTTGCAGAGAAAGCGGACTTCGGCATTGCAGAGCTTATAGCCATGGGTACTTATGACAGCGAGATCAGTATGGGTGATCAGCACATCGCTGCCACCACGATACCGCAGTGGACAGTAGATACTTCTACCGTTAAGAACCTTAACGCCGACGATGTCGGTTTTGCCGATACTTGGAACGGCAACTACAACCTCATCCCATTCGGCGGCACAGGCCCCGCATACAGCGCAACCACTTCCGATACATTCGAGTGGTCGACCGGCTTCCATGTAAAAGGCGGTAAGGACTACGACACAGGACACTTTGTCGAGACATCATCTCTCATCAACGTGACCTACAAGGTTTATGATACCACCGATCTTTGGAACGTTTACAACGGCGTTCGCAACGGCGACGGTTCATCCTACACAACCACTAAGCTCGGCTACAACAGCGACTCCAACAAGAGCGCTAACGTATCGGTCACTTACAATAA
>SAMEA104315429__coassemble_800_pt1 | contig 18454 bp, 18 predicted proteins | sample SAMEA104315429__metabat2_low_PE_044 | metagenome-assembled genome bin SAMEA104315429 (sample SAMEA104315429) | gut metagenome | biome: Monkey gut; feature: monkey-associated habitat; material: faeces | place: China | collected 2013 | reverse complement strand
GCGCTCGAGCGACTGCTGCACGAGCCTCTCGCTCTCATTATCGAGCGCCGAGGTCGCTTCGTCAAGCAGCAGCACGGGCGGATTCTTGAGAAACACCCTTGCTATTGATATCCTCTGCTTCTGACCGCCGGAGAGCTTCAGGCCGCGCTCGCCGATATATGTATCGTAGCCGTTCGGCAGTGCGCTGATGAAGTCGTGCGCCCCCGCCTGCCTGCAAGCGGTTATCATCTCCTCCTCGGTAGCGTCGGGCTTGCCGTAGATGAGGTTATCCCTTATCGTGCCCGAGAAGAGGTAGACATCCTGCGCCACAACGCCGATATTCTTCCGCAGCGAATGGAGAGTGATATCCTTGATATTCATGCCGTCAAGCAGTATCTCGCCGCTGTCCGGCTCATAAAATCTCGGTATGAGGTTGCAAAGCGTGGTCTTGCCGCCGCCGGAGGGGCCGACAAGCGCCAGATTCTCGCCCGCCTTCAGATGCAGGTCAAGCCCGCTGAGTATCTTTTTCTCGCCCTTGACATAGCTGAAGGTGACGTCTCTGAACTCGATATCGCCCTTTGCTTTGCCTATCTCGACCGCGTTCTCGCTGTCGGTGATGTCGGGCTGCACATCCATTATCTCACGGAAGCGCTCGATGCCCGTAATGCCTCGGCTAAACTGCTCGCTGAAATCAACTATTGTCCTTATCGAGCCGAGCAGGGTCGAGACGAGCAGCAGGCTTGCGGCGAAGTCGCCGGGAGTTATCTCGCCGAGGTGCATGAAGTATGCGCCGACGCCGACCACGACGATATACATGATGCCGTCGATGAGCGTGACCATCGAGTGGAAGGACGACATATACTTATGCGCCGTATTCTTGACCGATACATACTCGGCGCAGCCCTCGAGGAATTTCTCACGCTCGGTCTCCTCATTGGTAAAGGAACGCACTACCCGCACGCCGAGCAGGCTGTCCTCCAGCCTTGCGTTTATCTCGCCGACCTGGTGGCGGCTGCGGCGGAAGGCGTCGCGCATCCTGCCCCTCGACTTCTTGGTGAGTATCACCATGAACGGCATGAGGATGAATACGCAAAGGGCAAGGCGGTAATCCATCGTGGTGAAAATATAGAAGCTCGCAAAGAATTTGACAACGGTGGTGAATATCATCTCCGGGAAATGATGCGCCCACTCCGCAACGTCAAACAGGTCGGAGGTCATGCGGCTCATAAGCTGGCCGACCTTGGTGTTGTCAAAGAAATTGAACGAGAGCGTTTGCAGGTGGTCAAACATATCCGCCCGCATCTTATTCTCGATCTTAACGCCCATCACATGGCCGTGATAGGATTTGACATACTCCGTCAAGCAGCCTATTCCCCGCAAGACTATGTAGAAAAGGCAGACCTTGACTATCTTTTGCAGCGTCAGTGCCGCAAGGCTGCTCGTGGCGGTGTTTGTTATCTCACGCACTATGAGCGGCAGGACTATCTCGCACGCCGCGGAGAACGCCGTGCACAGCAGCACCATCGTGAGCGTGGGGATATGCTCCTTGAGATACGGAAAAAAGCCTTTGATAAGCTCGATATTCTCTTTGAGCGAATTTTTGCGCCGTTTCTCTTCGGGCGGCTCGGGCGGCTGCGGTCTCATGGCAGTACCTCTCTGTTTTAAAATAATTATATATATTTATATTATCTAACAAAAGGCGCAATTTGTAAAGCGATTTTAAAAAATTTAACAAAATTAAAGTGACCATGTGATTTGAAAATCCACGTGGTCACTTTTTTCTTAATTCGGTTTATTCTGGTATTCCTACAATTCTATTTAACTTTTTAACAGCCTCGGCGCGATCCTCCCCTACAGTATCCCCCTCTTCTTCAAATCTGTACGCATAGCTACATTTTCCCCAATAAATATCAGACAAATCGTTATACATATATGCTGACAGTTCTTCATATATAGAAAATCCACACAAATAAAAATACTCTTTCCGAAGCACATTATGCACTTCATTGAGCTTCCTGTCGGCGTATCTATATATCTCATCTACTATATTTTTGTCACTTATGTTAATTCCTTCGGAGTTATACTTATTTTTAATATCTACATACAGGTCATTAAATCCCATTGTCTGCTCAAACTCAAACAAAAAATCAATTACTGCATCATAAACTCGCTTTACCGAATTCTCCTGCTTTTCAGTCCAATTTTTCACAATGTTGCTCCTTTCCCTTAGAAAGATTTTATAGTTTTTAATTCCAAATAAATCTGCAATTGCTTTTATCATTTCAATTTCAGATGGTCCATTTTTCTCATACTTCCATTGATGTACTGCGCTTTGCGACACATTCGCTTTTTCTGCAATTTTTTCTTCAACTTCTTTTACCATTTTTCCGTTAGTATTCTTATAAACATTGAATTGATTATTAAACTCATCAAAACAAAATTGATATTCTTTTCCGTCAATCTTAAATATAGTCATAGTAATATCGCCTTCCTTTCTTCCTTTTAATTATATTCCTCAATCTTCGTCATTTCAAGTTAGAGTTAACCATCTAACTATATCTAACAATAAAAAGCCGCACGCCGAAGCGTGCGACCAAAAAAGCTCTTATCAGAAGTTTATAACGCCGAGATGCTCGAGAAGTATCTTGAGACCGATGAGGATGAGTATCACGCCGCCCGCAAGCTCCGCCTTTGACTTGCATTTTGCGCCGAAAGCATTGCCGACCTTGATGCCGGCGGCGGAGATGACAAAGGTGATCACACCGATAAATGACACGGCGGCGGCGATATTCACGCCCGGGAGCAGCGCAAATGTAACGCCCACGGCGAGGGCGTCGATGCTCGTCGCAACGGCGAGGGTGAGCATTTCACGCACCCCGAGCGAGTCGTTCGCCTTCTCCTCCTCCCCGGAGAGTGCCTCCCTTATCATGTTGCCGCCTATAAGGGCGAGCAGCACGAAGGCGACCCAGTGGTCGAAGCGGGTTATATATTCCTCAAAGGTCGAGCCGAGGAAATAACCGATAAGCGGCATGAGCGCCTGAAATCCGCCGAACCAGAGGCCGACGACAAGCATATGCTTGACGCCTACCTTTTTGGTGGCAAGACCCTTGCAGATAGAGACGGCGAAAGCGTCCATGGAGAGGCCGACCGCAATCAAAAGCAGCTCTGAAATACTCATTTGAAAAATCCTTTCATGTTTCAATTATATAACAAAAAAACGGATACTATCCGTACCCGCAAAAAAAGACGCAGATACGGCAATGGAACCGTATCATGAGTCTCGTTATCATCCGAAACATCGGTTTAGGCAAGCCAGATGCAGTGCATCAGTATGTTGACTTGCCGCGCATGGCGCAAACTACTCCCTCATGAGGACGCCGCTGAAAGCAGCTTAGGTATTTTATCACACTAAAGTGCCGTTAGTCAATACTAACTTGCAAAAAATTTCGCAAAACCGAAAAATCGGAGGAGAACCGCAGCTCTCCTCCGTAATTTTTATTTATACTGATATGCCCTGACGTAGTCGACGACGAAATCTGTCGGGGGGTTCTCCGCGTCGACCGCCGCACCCGACCATCCGTCGGCAGGCTCGCCGTTCGCGCCGTCCACCTCAACCGAAAGGATCATCCACTCGGGCACCTCGGACACGCCGAACCTCGTCCTGCCCGCCTCAACGCCGTTGATATAGAATATGTACCCCTTTTCGTTCCACTCAAGGCCGTAGGTGTTGAATTCCTCATAAGGATTGTTGGCGGTGACTCGTGAGTGGCAGACACTCTTTGTCCTGTGCTCCTCGCCGTAGCCGTTGATGTGGATATTCGAGGCGACCGAGTTCCCGTCAACGCCTTCAAGGTGATAGTACGGGGATTCATAGATGTCTATCTCTGCACCCAGCTCGCCGTCATGGTCGAGCTTGCCAACGCCGCTGCAGAACATCCAAAACGCCGACCACAGGCCCGTACCCTTGGGCAGGATGCAGCGGCACTCAAAGTAGCCGTACTGCTGCTCATAGCTGCGGCTCGTGTCGATCCCGCTCGTGTACCAGCCGGGCTTGCCGTTGCCGTTCAGCCCGTCGGGGTAATATTTTGTCGCTATATGCAGGCTGCCGTCGCTGACGGTAGCGAGGGAATTATTCCAATAGCTGCCGCGCCTTATGATAGTATCACCGTCGGAATAACAGTGACCGTCCCACTTCGTGAGGTCGAGCTTGTCGCCGTCGAATTCATCCGACCATGTAAGCTCGAATTTGCTCATGTCAAGCTCCCTGCCGTGAGGGATAGTGGGCCTCCCCGCCAGCGAAAGAAAAATTGACGCTATGCAAAGAAATACCGAAATAAGCGGTCTGATAAGCCTCGGATATTCAAGAATATTCATGGGGTTTCTTTCTCCTGTCAATTCTTCAGGCTCTGCATGGGCGCGGGTATCCTGCCGCCCCTTGCGATAAACTTGGCGGGCGAATAGGTCGAGAGAGGCATCACGGGGCCGCTGCCGAGCAGACCTCCGAAGCTCAGCTCCTCGCCGACCTTTTTTCCTATTGCCGGGATTACCCTGACCGCCGTGGTCTTTGAGTTGACCATGCCTATGGCGGCTTCATCCGCAATTATGGCGGAGATGACCTCGGCGGGCGTGTCTCCGGGAATATTTATCATGTCGAGTCCGACGGAGCAAACCGCCGTCATAGCCTCGAGCTTGGTGACGCTCAATGCGCCGCAGCGGGCAGCGTCTATCATGCCCGCGTCCTCAGTGACGGGGATGAATGCGCCGGAAAGCCCTCCCACGTGGGAGGATGCCATTACGCCGCCCTTCTTGACGGCGTCGTTGAGCAGGGCAAGCGCAGCGGTCGTGCCGTGGCAGCCGCAGCATTCCAGACCCATTTCCTCAAGGATATGCGCCACGGAGTCGCCTATCGCCGGGGTCGGGGCAAGCGAAAGATCGACAATGCCGAACGGTACGCCGAGCCTGCGGGAGGCTTCGCTCGCAACGAGCTGACCCATGCGTGTGATCTTGAAGGCCGTCCTCTTTATCAAATCGGCAACGGCGGTCAGATCGCAGTCGCCCGCCTTGGCGAGAGCCGCTCTGACAACTCCGGGGCCGGATACGCCGACGTTTATAACGCAGTCCGGCTCGCCCGCGCCGTGGAATGCACCCGCCATAAACGGGTTATCCTCCGGGGCGTTGCAAAACACCACCAGCTTTGCGGGGCCGATGCAGTCCCTGTCGGCGGTCAGCTCCGCGCTGCGGCGCACCACCTCGCCCATCATTGCGACGGCGTCCATATTGATGCCCGCCTTGGTCGAGCCGATGTTGACCGAGGAGCAAATATGCTCCGTCACGCTCAGCGCCTCGGGGATAGCCTCGATAAGCTCCCTGTCGCCGGGGGCAAAGCCCTTTTGCACCAACGCCGAGAAGCCGCCGAGGAAGTTGACGCCGCATTCGCAGGCGGCTCTCTCCAGAGTCTTTGCGAGCTTGACGGCGTCCCTGTCGTCGCAGGCGGCAAGTATCATAGCCGCCGGGGTGACAGAGATGCGCTTGTTGATTATCGGGATGCCCAGCTCCTTCTCGATCTGCTCGCCCGTCTTGACGAGATCCTTTGCCTTGCGGGTTATCTTGTCATAAACTCTGCCGCACATCGTGTCGATATCGCTGTGGCAGCAGTCGAGCAGTGATATGCCCATAGTAATGGTACGCACATCAAGATGCTCATCCTGTATCATTGTGATCGTCTCAAGAATATCTCTTGCATTAAGCATAGAATTCACCCCGCTCAGATAGTGTGCATTGCGTTGAATATATCCTCATGCATGGCGTGAATGGACAGCCCCATGTCGCTGCCCATCTTGCCGAGCTTGTCGGAAAATTCAGTGAAGTCGATATCCGACTTTGAGATATCGACCATCATTATCATCGCAAACATATCCTGAAGTATCGACTGCGTGACCTCGAGCACGTTTATGCCGTGCTCGGCGCATTCGCCGGAAACCTTTGCGAGGATGCCGACCATATCCTTGCCTATTACCGTTATAACTGCTCTCATGGTTTAACCTCCGTGACCTCGGCGATATCGCCGATTATGAAATCCGCCGCCGTTGCGACGTTTTCTTTCCTTGTGAAAAGGCAGCCGTATACACCGGCGTTCTTGCCGGAGAGCACGTCTATCTCACGGTCGCCTATCATCATCGTCTCGCCCTTGTCAAGCCCATATGTGCCGCATATCCACTCCACCGCGTCGGGTGCGGGCTTCGAGGGGAAATTCATTGAGGAATCCACCCCGCCCGAGAAATACCGCTCTATATCATATTCATTAAGATAATGATATGTGCTCTCATGCCCGCGGTGGGTATAGAGGTAATTCCTGCCGCCCGAGGCGACTATCGCCGCCAAGGTCGAGGCTGTGTGCTCAAACGGGACGGCTATGGGTCTGAGACCGTAATCGTGCTCATACTGCCTGTGGCGCTCCCTTATCTCCTCGCCCGCCCCGTAATATGCGTAGGCTGTGGCATAGGATATCTCGAGCTGCGCCTTTGCCTCGTCGTAATCCGCCTCTATGCCGAAGTCGGCAAGAGCCTTGAGGAACGCCGAGGTGATATGCGGGTAGCTGTCAAACAGCATCCCGTCAAAATCCCAGATATAATTTTTGATCATGCTTTTCTCATCGCCGCAAGGTCACGGTAGTTGATGAGCTTGATGCCGTGAGCCTCGATATGCTGCTTGGTGGCGGGGTCGCTCATGACCCTGTATTCCCACACTCTGCGCTCCCATACGCTGCTCGTGCCCTTGAGGTCGTCGCTCTCCTTGGCGGGGTGCAGATAGGTCTCGGTAACGCCCTCGGGGATGCTCGCATACAGGTCATAGAGATACTCTCTGAACTGCTCGTAGCTCTGAGTCTGCGGCTCGTTCCACTCATTGGGCATGAGGTAATCGGGGATGGCGACGCCCTGCTGCTTTGCAAAGGCCACCACCTTGCCGAACACCATCTCTATCATGCTCTTGTCGATGTTGATGTCGAGCATGGTGTTGTTGAACTGCGCCTCGGTGAAGGAGCCGGGGAAGCGGAACGGCAGGCCGTATTCGCCCGCAAGGCTGAGAGTCAGCTCAAGCAGCTCGAATCTGCCGGTCTCGATGCCGTAGAGCGAGCCCATGTGATTGTCAAGGTGACAGGGATTGGTGAGGCCGAGCCTCTTGCAGCGCTCGATCTGAGCCCTGATCTCGCCCTCGACCTCGTCAAGGTCAACGTGCTCCTCGACCTGATCGCTCTCGTGCCACATATAGCCCTCCTCGTCGCGCAGCGAGGCGGTATGCTCCGCATTGACGGGCGCCCAGCGGTACTTTGACCACTCGCTCGTGAGGGTCAGGTGAACGCCTATCGCAAGCTCGGGATTCTCGGCGGCGAATCTGCACGCCTCGGGTGCCCAAGCGCAGGGAGCCATTATCGTCGATGAGGTCAGGGCGCTCTTGTCATTCTTGAGCAGCTCCATGACGGCAAGGTTTGCGCCGCGGCACATACCGAAATCGTCGGCGTTGATTATAAGATATCTATCCATTTCATTTTCCTTTCCAAAAATTTTGTTTTCTTTATTCTACCATCTTATGCCGCCGTTGTCAAACAAGGGCGGAGTAGGGAATTATATTGCCGTCAAAGCTGTCGGCGTCTATCTCCCTGCCGCAGAGGAAGGCTCGCTTCGCCTGCTTCCTGCCCTTGACGAATTCGGGCTTGCCGGGGCAGAACGGATAGAAGCCCAGCACGCTGAAAACATACCACAGCGCCATGGTGCCGTTGTCCTCGTCGCCGGGGAAGCCGTCGTCGGCATAGGAGAATGCCTCCTTGCAGAGCTTCTCGACCCAATAGGCCGTCCTGTCGACCTCGCCGAGAGCGGAATAAATATAAGGAATATGGAAGCTCGGCTGATTTGAAATCGCGCACTGACCGAAGTCTGCCGCCGCCATCTCGGTCATCTCATGTATCTCTCTGCCGTAGCCGCCCACCTCGTAATGGGGCTTCTCGGCAAAAAGCTCGTCTATCTTCCTCATAAGCTGTTCTCTGCCGCCGTAAAGCTCGGCGAGACCCTCGATGTCATGCGGCACTGCAAAGGAATTCTGCCATGCGCTGCCCTCGGTGTAGTCCCTGCCCCAGCTCACGGGCGAGAAATCGGGCCTGAATTCGCCCTTGCTGTCCTTTGCGCGCATGAAGCCGGTTTCGGGGTCGAAAATATTCCTGTAATTCTTTGCCCGCCTGTCGTATTCGGCGGCGATATCGCCCTTGCCGAGAATTTCGGCGACCCTTGCGATGCACCAATCGCCGTAGGCGGCGTCCTGAGTGAGATTGACGCTCTCGTTGAATTTATCGTAGGGCACCCAGCCGAGCTTGCAGTAGTCGCTTGCGCCCGTCCTGCCGAAATCGTGATTCGGAGCGTCGGTGACCGAGTGCTTTATCATGCCCTCAAGCGCAATTTCGAGCGCGGGTCTGTCTATGAAGCCCTTGACCGCCGCATCGCAGATAACTGCGTCCACAAGGGTGCTCGGCATACAGCCGCATTCGCCTATCGAGAGCCAGCGGGGCAGCCAGCCGCTCTCGGTGTATTCATTTATAAAGGCGGTCAGCATCTCCTTCAGCTCATCCTTAGCAGCAAGAGAGAAGAACGGGTAGACCGTCCTGTAGGTATCCCAAAAACCGTTATCGGTGTAGCGCACACCGTCGTGAATCTCGCCGTCATGCGGGCAATAGTGGATCGCTCTGCCGTCGGCGGCGTATTCGTGGCACTTGTGCGGGTAGAGAAATGCCCTGTAGAGGCACGACGTGAAAGTGCGGAGCTGTTTTTCGTCCTCCGCTTCGATCGTAAGACGCGAAAGATAGCTCTCCCAGACAGCCTCCGCCTCGGCTCTGACGGCTTCAAAATCCTTATCCGCCGTCTCACGCTCAAGATTGAGCTGCGCCTGCTCAAAGCCTATGTATGAAGTCGCCAGCTTAATTTCAAAGCTGTTTTTGGCGAGATGCAGGTGGATGGCGGTGTAATCGCCGGATATCTCAAATCCGGGCGTGAAATCCTCTTCATCCGGGCCGTCGCTGACGAGCGCGCCGTCCACGACGCCCTCGGGGAAGCGAACGACAAGGTAGTTTTTGAAGTTGACCGCCTCGCCGCTCATATGCATATCGGTGGTCGCAAAGAGAGTGCTGCTCGCCTCGTCATAGCGGTATTCGCAGCAGCCCTCAACGGGCAGGACGGAGAAATAATTGCTGTCCGATTCGCCGTAATTCAGCCGAATTACCGCCCCTCGCTCGGTCGGCGCAAGCTCAAAGTCGCACTCCGAGCGCAGGAAACGCAGCTTCATCGAATACGGGGTGAGCACGGCCTCCTCGGGTCTGTAGCCCGTCCAGCGGTCGCCCGAGGCCGCGCCTATCGGGCTGCGCTGCGGCATGAACACAAACGCGCCGTAATCCGCTATCCACGGCGAGGGCTGATGGGTCAGCCGCACGCCCTCAAGGCTGCGGCTCGCGGGGTGATAATACCACCGCTTGTCGGGGTTCGTCTGCGGCGCGAACGCCGTCATCCCGAACGGGAGCTGCACGAGCGGCAGCGAATTGCCGTTTGAGAATCTGTTGACCGAGGCGCTGCCCTGCTTGGTGTTGACAAGATCGCAGTATTTCATTTTGCTTTCTCCTGTAATTCAAGAATATTTATCAGATTGGTCAGGCTGTAGCGCCTGCTTTGTGAAGCGAGGGCGCATAGCCTGTCAAGGTTAATTTCAGAGTGCTCGACTTCCTTTGAAAATTTTTGCAGCACGGCGGTGCGCTCGCTTTTTGTCGCGCAGTCAAGCCCCGTTTGGATGCGGACGGCGGCTATAAATTCGGCGGCAAAGAGCTTGGCTTTTATCAGAATTTTACCGTCGAACGCCGCAGTCATAAAGTAGCGAAAAACGAGATATATCAACAGTTTTTCGTATTCGCATTCCGCCTCGGGCGCGATTTTGAATGTACCCGCTTTGCCTGCCGAGAGCGAGCGCTCCCACTCGGGGTCAAGGCGTTCGAGCGAACGCAGATCGGCGAAATATTTCAAGGCGCTCTCCCTTGCGGAGCGCGTTTTATTCTTCGGCTCATCCGCCCGTTCGGGGCTGCCGCCGCTTATCTCGGCCTGCGTGTCGGCGCACAGCAGCAGGAAATTTTTCACCCTTTGAGCTACGGAAATTTTCCTGTCCGAGAGGATATCTATCGCCGTTTTTTGCGCTTTTGAGAGGATAAAATATACCGTCGGGTCTATCGAATTCGGCTCGGCGGGCTCGTCTGTCTCCTCGGTCACGAATTCGGCCGGCTCCTCCGTCTCGAATATGAGTCTCGCCGCCTCGGGGCACGAGAGCGAAAGCCCCGCCTCACGCCTTGAACCGAGAACGCATTCAAACCTCGGGAAACGCTCGCAGGTGCGGCATAGCGCCCGCTCGCCCAGCTCGCAATACAGCTCGCAAAGCCCGCTGCCGAGCAGGAACGGGCATCTGCCGCCCTCGGAGCGAAAGACCGTGTCGCCGTCCTCATCGACGGTCAGCACATCTCTGAGCTTATCGCCTATCGACGCGCTCTCCGCACGGTAGCGGCGCTCGCTCGGCGGGTCGACGACCACCTCCCACCCGGCGCAGCAGGTGTCGGGGCATTTATCCGCAACACATCGGAATTTTTTATAGTAAGACGGATAAATATTTTTCATCGGGTCATCCTCAAATTATTATATCTAAACTATACCTAAAACCCGCTGTAAAGTCAATAACAAACGGGGATTGATTTTTTCAATCGTCGGCGCAGTGTCGCCCCCTCAAACGCCGAAATCTCGCACTTTAAAGGCTCCCTTGTGTAAAGGATGGCAAGAGCAAGTGTAATTTTTCGGCGCATATCGTAGTGGACGGCATCCTCGACGTCACGCAAACCAATTGCAAATGCGGAATTATCACTGTAGGGGCGAACTGTGTTCGCCCGCTTAGAGCGCACAACACTGCAACAATTCTCAAATCCGAAATGTACTATCTCAGAAAGTTTAATTCGCGTGACGATCTGATTTCGGCAATCGAGCGTTATCTCTATTTTTACATCAACAAGCGTTACCAGCAGAGACTCAAATGCATGACGCCGATGGAATTCCTGATAAAATGTTTTTGTTTTTTCACTGTCTACTTGACAGGGGGCACATCATTTTTGTGTGAAAGTCGTTTTTCACCTTGCTTTTTCATCTGAAATCAAATATAATGGTGTTCGGATTCATCATCTTCGGCAATATCGGCACCAACATCCTCTTCCCCTGGCTCCATAAGCACTTCCACCATTGGTTCAATCCCAATAAATAATCCCATTTGGCAATTACCCCCGGGGCTGTCACCTATCCGACAGCCCCGTTTTTTTGCTCAATGCGGCTTTCAAAGTTATTTATTCTGTCTAAATATCAACCTACTGCTGCGGGGCATTGACTATCGGGGCGGGGTGTGGTATACTTTCGTGTAGTAAAACCTCTTCGCCGTTCTATATATAATGTATATGGCGTTTTAGTGGAATTGCCCTTATTTGCGGTGGCGACAGGCCGATTTATTGCATAAATGTATGAAAATACATAAAACGGGTTGACAAATGCGAGCGCGTGTGCTACTATAACGCCAACCTATTTGGTAGGTATTTCGCATGAAAGGAGAATGTCACCGTGAGAAAGGCAATTGCGACTATGTGCATTATGGGCATGTGCGGCGAGTTTCGCATGTGCATGATGACTATTGCCAAAAATCCGGCACGTTCTTCATTAAAAGCAGCTCGATAAGCTCGAGCGCCAATTGATTTGCTTTTAACCGGGAACTTCGTCGGAGGCTCCCGGTTATTTTTTATTCTTGCGGAGGTTTTCACCATGATAAGCTGCCTTGAAGAGCTTGTAAGAGCTAATTTCAGATTCGGGCGAATGTGCCGCTGTCTTGTGGTATGATCGTTAAACTGAATAAATATTAATTTTGAAAGGTCGAATTAAAATGAAAAAGATAGTTTCCGTATTACTCGTCGCTGTCCTCGCACTTGCAATATTCGCAGGCTGCTCAAATAAGCAGAGCGAATCGCTCACCATCGCAGTCCCCAATGACGCCACCAACGAAGCCAGAGCGCTGCTCCTGCTCCAGGCAAAGGGCTACATCAAGCTCAAGGACGGCGCAGGCATCACCGCCACCGTCAACGATATCGCCGAGAACCCCAAGAACATTAAGTTCAACGAGGTCGAGGCAGCTCAGCTCCCCAACGTCCTGAAGGATGTTGACTACGCAGTCATCAATTCAAACTATGCTATACCCGCAAACCTCAACCCCGTTAAGGATTCTCTCCTTATCGAAGACTCCGCTTCCTCCTACGGCAACATCCTTGCTGTTAAGGAAGGCAACGAGAATACACCCAAGATAAAGGCGCTCAAGGCCGCTCTCGAGAGCAAGAAGGTCGCCGACTTTATCAACAGCAAGTATGAAGGCGCAGTCATCAGCGTGGTCGAGAATCCCGGCGACGGCTTCGACGCCACCCTTGACTACGACGCACTCAAGGGCCAGGAGATAAGCGTTGCCGCTTCCCCCACACCGCACGCTGAGATCCTTGCAGTTGCCAAGGAGATCCTTGCCGAAAAAGGCATCACTCTTAAAATCCTCGAATTCACCGACTATGTCCAGCCCAACAACGTGGTTGACAGCGGCGAGGTCGACGCCAACTACTTCCAGCACATTCCGTACCTTGACGACTTCAATGCTCAGAACGGCACTCACATCGTCTCCGTGCTGACCGTTCACGTTGAGCCGATGGGTCTCTACGGCGGCAAGCAGACCACACTTGACGCTCTTAACAAATAAGATACCTTATAAAATCTACGGGAATAATGCCGGCTGTTATCGGGCGGCGTTATTCCCTTGCGGGAGTTATGGATAATGATTGAAATTCAGCACTTAACTAAGACGTTCCCCACCGCCGATGGCAATTTCGACGCCCTGCACGATGTCTCGCTCAAGATAGAGGACGGCGAGATATACGGCATCATCGGCATGAGCGGCGCAGGCAAGAGCACTCTTGTGCGCTGCATCAATATGCTCGAGCGCCCGACCGAGGGCAAGGTCATAATCGACGGGCGCGACATGAGCACGCTCACCGAGTATCAGCTCAGGGAGCAGCGCAGGAATATCACGATGATATTCCAGGGCTTCAACCTGCTCATGCAGAGGAACTGTCTCAGAAACGTCTGCTTCCCGCTGGAGCTTGCGGGGGTCAAAAAGTCCGAGGCGGTCAAGAGAGCGACCGAGCTGCTCGAGATCGTCGGTCTCGGCGACAAGCTCAAGAGCTACCCGGCGCAGCTCTCGGGCGGCCAGCAGCAGCGAGTGGCTATTGCCCGCGCGCTGGCGACCCACCCGAAGATATTGCTCTGCGACGAGGCAACGAGCGCGCTTGACCCGCAGACAACGCAGTCCATTCTCTCGCTTATCCGCGATATCCACGACAGGCTCGGCATCACCGTGATAGTCATCACTCACCAGATGAGCGTCGTTGAGCAGATATGCACCAAAGTCGCTATCCTCGATAACGGCACAGTCGCCGAGGAAGGAGCGGTCAGCGATGTGTTCTCCGCCCCGAAATCCAAGGCAGCAAAGGCTCTTGTCTACCCCGACGGCTATGACCAGGACGCCGTAGTCGCCGACAACGAGACCGTCGTGCGTATAGTATTCAACGGCTCAAACGCCACCAAGACCCCGCTGATAGCTCAGATGGCTATCGACGAAAACATAGCGGCGAGCATCCTCTCGGCGTCGACACGCTCGATAGGTGAAAAAGCCTACGGCAATATGCTGCTCGGCATCCCCGGCGGCAGAGCGGAGCTTGAGAGGGCGATCGCTTACCTTACCAGAATTCCCGATATCTATGTTGAGGAGGTGACAAGCGATGATAAGTGAGTATTTGGCTTCAGAACCGGTGCAGGAGGCGCTCAAAGTCTTGCGTGAGCAGTTCCCGCTCGCAATATGGGAGACCGTCTATGTCACCGTGCTTTCGACCTTCTTTGCGACCATCATCGGTCTGCCCCTCGGAGTGCTGCTCGTCGCGGGCGAAAACAACAAGATAATCAGAGTCCCCAAGGGCCTGCTCCATGCGCTGAATGTGATAATCAACCTGCTGCGCTCGGTGCCGTTCCTCATATTGATGATAATGGTGTTCCCGCTCACAAGGCTGATAGTCGGCACGGTCGTCGGCACTCCCGCGTCGGTGGTGCCGCTCGTCATTGCGGCGTTCCCGTTCATCGCAAGGCTCGTTGAGGGCAGCCTCAGAGAGATCAACCCCAACATAATCGAGGCGGCGCAGAGCATGGGCGCTTCGCCGTTCCAGATAATCGTCAAGGTCATGATACCCGAGAGCGTCCCCTCGCTCATCTCGAATGCGACGATAGCGATAACCACCGTGCTCGGTTACTCCGCAATGAGCGGTATAATCGGTGGCGGCGGACTTGGCAAGATAGCCATCAACTACGGCTACTACAGATATAAATATCTGATAATGATCTTCGCCGTTATCTTCCTGATCATCCTCGTTCAGGTGTTCCAGAGCGTCGGCACCCGCCTCGCAGTTAAGAGCGATAAGCGGCTCAGAAACAGAAAATAAGCTAAAGTTAAAGCTCCGTCATTGACGGAGCTTTTTGCTGTCTTTATTTCCTTTTGCAATCGTCTTTTGAGCAGTTACCGTTCATCGGGCAGCCGCTGCATCCGGAGCAGCCGCACCCGCACCCGCCCCTTTTCCTTTGGCGCACGAGCGAACGCACCGCAAAGAAAACGGCGGCGGCGATAACGGCAAGAATTATATAATCGCCGACGGTCATATTATCATGCTCCCTATCCTGAACACCAAGAAGGCGCATATCCACGCCACGCCGCACTGGAGTATCACAACGCCGGCGGTCTGTATCTTTGAGCCGAGCTCACGGCGGATAGAAGCGATCGCCGCAACGCACGGGGTATAGAGCAGGGTGAATACAAGGAAGCTGACCGCCGAGAGCGGGGTGAACATCGCCGAGAGTGTGCCGCCGAGATTTGCAAGATTTGTTTCAAGCAGCACCGCCATGGTGGAGATAACAGCCTCCTTCGCCGTGAAGCCGGAGATGAGCGAGGTAGCCGCTCTCCAGTCGCCGAATCCGAGAGGCTCGAATATCGGGGCAACGACCCTGCCTATCATGGCGAGCAGGCTGTCCGCGCTGTTCTCGACCACATTCAGGCGGGTGTCGAAATTCTGAAGGAACCAAATAACTATCGTTGCGACAAAGATTATGCCGAATGCACGCTGCAGGAAGTCCTTCGCCTTATCCCAGAGCAGCAGAGCCACGCTCTTCGGCGAGGGGAGGCGGTAGTTCGGCAGCTCCATGACAAACGGCACGGGGTTGCCCTTGAAGGCGGTGTTCTTGAGTATCAGCGCCATGATTATCGAGAGCAGGATGCCGAATACATACAGGGCGATCATCACGAGCGCCTTGTGCTTCGGGAAGAAGGCCGCCGCAAACACGGCGTAGATGGGTATCTTTGCCGAGCAGCTCATGTAGGGCGTCAGGAGTATCGTCATTTTACGGTCGCGGTCGGAGGAGACGGTGCGCGTCGCCATTATGGCGGGCACCGAGCAGCCGAAGCCTCGGCACGAACGAACGCCCCGAGAGACCGATCTTACGCAATACCCTGTCCATAACAAAAGCGACTCTCGCCATATAGCCGGTATCCTCAAGTATCGAGAGGAAGAAGAAGAGCACCACGATGAGCGGCAGGAAGGTCAGCACGCTGCCGACGCCCGCAAAAACGCCGTCTATCAGCAGGCTGTGGACGACCGGGTTGATGCCGTAGGCGGTCAGCGCACGGTCGGCGAGATTTGTGAATGCGTCAATGCCGCTTGCCAGCAGGTCGGAGAGAGTCGAGCCGATAACTCCGAAGGTGAGCCAAAATACAAGGAACATCACGCCGAAAAACACAGGGAACGCCGTGTATTTGCCGGTCAATATCTTGTCTATTGCCATGCTGCGCTTGTGCTCCTTGCTCTCGTGAGCCTTTACCACCGAGGCGGCGACGACCCCCTCGATGAAGTCATAGCGCATATCGGCGAGGGCGGCGTTGCGGTCAAGCCCGCATTCGGTCTCCATCTCGACTATGCAGTGCTCGAGCAGCTCGCGCTCGTTCTCGACAAGCTCCAGCTCGTCCGCCATGCCGGGGTCGCCCTCGATTAGCTTCGTCGCGCAGAAGCGGGACGGCAGACCCGTGCGCTTGGCGTGGTCGTCTATCAGGTGTACAACTGCGTGGATGCAGCGGTGCACTGCAGATTCCGAGGTGCAGAAGTCCCACACTCTCGGCAGTTGTTTATTCTTTGCGACGGCAACGGCCTGATCTATCAGCTCCGACACGCCCTCGCCCTTTGAGGCGCTTATCGGCACCACGGGGATGCCGAGCAGCTCGCTCATCTTGGCGATATCGACGGTGCCGCCGTTGGCTCGCACCTCGTCCATCATGTTGAGCGCCAGCACCATGGGCACCCGCAGCTCGAGCAGCTGCAAGGTGAGATAGAGGTTGCGCTCTATGTTCGTTGCGTCAACTATGTTGATTATGCCGTCGGGCTTCTGATTGATAATAAAGTCGCGGGTGACTATCTCCTCCTGCGTGTAGGGGCGCAGGGAGTAGATGCCGGGCAGGTCGACCACCTTGCAGTTTTTCTGCCCTCTCACGTCGCCGAAGCGCTGATCCACCGTCACGCCGGGGAAGTTGCCCACATGCTGATTCGAGCCGGTCAGGGCGTTGAAAAGAGTGGTTTTGCCGCAGTTTTGATTGCCCGCAAGAGCGAATATCACGCCTCAGCCCCCCTCTCGCTTTCGGGCTCGCCGACAGTTATATTTTTTGCGTCCTCAAGGCGCAAAGTCAGCTCGTAGCCCCTTATGCGTATCTCGATAGGGTCGCCCATGGGCGCCGCCTTTTGCAGCGTGACCCTCGTCCTCGGGATAAGCCCCATGTCAAGCAGGCGGCAGCGCAGAGCACCCTCGCCGCCGACAGCCGTAATTACCGCAGATTGGCCGATCTTTAATTTGTCAAGCGTCATATATCCTCCGATAAAAATGTTAGTGCAGACTAATTTCGATAATATGTTAGCACGCGCTAATTCTTTTGTCAAGAATTTTCGACCGCTTCCTTTATAAAAAATACGGCCGACGGTGAATCGCAACCGCCGACCGAATTTAATTGCCGAATTGTAATTATCCTCACGCAAATATTGCCATGGCGAGGGTGCCGGCGAGCATGAGGGTGAGGCCGAGGGTGGCCTTTTTGCTCAGCTTCTCCTTAAAAACGAAGTATGAGAATATGACCGTGGGCAGCAGGCTCATTTTATCTATCGGTACCACCACGCTCACGACGCCGTTCTGAATAGCGTAGTAGTAGCAGAGCCACGAGCCGCCCGTCGCAAGGCCCGAGAGAGCGATGAAGCCCAGCTCTTTTTTATCAAGCGTTTTGAGCTGCGGGAGCTTGCCCTTGATGATGACTATCAGCCACGCCATGACCAGCACCACCGCCGTGCGGATAGCGGTCGCAAGGTTTGACTCAACGCCCGAGATGCCGACCTTGGCGAGGATAGAGGTCGCGGCGGCGAATACCGCCGAGCCGACGGCATAGAGCAGGTAGCCCTTGCCGCTTGCGGAATTCTCGGTCTGTTTTTTCTCCACCATGAGCAGCGTGCCGACGCCGAGCAGAGCCGTGCCGATGAGCTTCACCGCAAGGTGCTCCGTTTCGCCGAAGCAGATTATCGCGAGCAGCACGGTGAGCACGGTGCTCGACTTATCTATCGGCACGACCTTGTTGACGTCGCCGAGCGAAAGCGCCTTGAAATAGCATATCCACGATGCGCCCGTCGCAATGCCGGAGAGCACGAGGAATACGAGCGATTTGGGGCTGATCTGAGTTATGGTGCCCGCCGAGCCTGTGACGAATACCATTATCCACGCAAAGACCAGCACCACCGCCGTGCGAATGGCGGTCGCTACATCGGAATCCGTCTTGCGGATGCCGCACTTAGCGAGGATAGCCGTCAGAGCGGCAAAGACCGCCGAGAACACAGCCGCTGTAAGCCACATAAATAAGACCTCTTTTTATGAATTTTCACACCCCGCCGAGATAGTCCCGGCGGGCTTTGGCGTCTACGCCGCCCTTGCCGCTGATTTTTGCTCGTTAATTCTTCTTATTCCTCCGCTGCCGAATATCGTGTGCGGAATGTTGATTATCATCGTGCCGAAGCAGGTGAAGCGCCCTATCTGCTCGAGCGTTTCGACGAGCTTGTTTTGGTATTTGTTTTCAAAGCCGTCCTTGCATTTGGCGGCGAAAATGATATTCGGCACCATGATGACGATGATGAAAATAAGACCGTAGAGATTAAACCATTTCATTTGTTTTGAGTTCTCCATTCCTCGCCGTCGAGCCAGTGAAAAACCTCGCTCAGGCG
>SAMEA104315429__coassemble_698_pt1 | contig 21233 bp, 18 predicted proteins | sample SAMEA104315429__metabat2_low_PE_044 | metagenome-assembled genome bin SAMEA104315429 (sample SAMEA104315429) | gut metagenome | biome: Monkey gut; feature: monkey-associated habitat; material: faeces | place: China | collected 2013 | reverse complement strand
GGCAGCCGTCTCAATGGCTCGGCTGCCCGATATTCTGACTATTCCTATGCCGCCGGGCACATTCGGAGTCGCAACGGCGGCGATGGTTGAATTCTCCATGGTTTTAACCTTTCATTCGCAGATGAGCGGGGCTTTTTGCCCGCAAAGGCGCTTCGCAATGCGCTGAAATGCGAGCGTTGAGGGCGAAAATTCGCCGGGGGCGTCGCCCGTAACGGAGCAGAAGCCGAGGCTTATATCCCTCGGGACTATGCCGAGGAGCTGAACTCCCGTCTCGTCGATGCATTGGTCTATGTTAAGCAGCCTGCGCTTGCAGACGGGCTTGACCTCAAACATATTTATGATAAGGCGCACGTCGGCTATGCCGAGCCTGTCCAGTTCGCAGAAGGCGCGGTTGCAGCTCCTGACGCAGACACTGTCGGGCGTTGTGACCACCACGGCGCGCCTTGCGCCGCTTGCGGCGAGGGTGAAGCCCCTGTCGATGCCCGCGGGGGAGTCGAGGAAGATGAAATCGTAGTTATTATCAAAGCCTGCGACCATTTGACGAAAGCCCTCGTCGGTGAAGCCGTCGCCGTAGGCGCGGGGAGCGGCGAGCAGGTCAACGCTGCCCTTGATGAGCGCCTGCTCGGCGGAGCACCTGCCCTCGAGCAGATCGCCCCAGTCAAACACCACGCTCTCGGAGACGCCGAGCAGCAGGTCGAGTGAACGCAGGCCGATATCGCAGTCTATCGCAAGCACTCTTTTGCCGCAGGAGGCGAGAGCCTTTGAAACGCCGACGGTGAAGGTCGATTTGCCCGAACCGCCTTTGCCGGAGGCAACGAGGATGATTTCAGCCACAGTGAGCGCTCCTTTCAAATAAAATCAGGGGAGAAGTGAGTTTTCGGGCTGAGCCGCTTCTGTTGAGCCGCTCTGGCCGAAATAATAATCGACTACCGCAGCGACGACGGGGGCGACGAATACGCCCGAGGTCATGCCCTCGCCGACCACCGCGACCGCTATCTCGGGGTTCTCATACGGGGCAAAGGCGATGAGGAAGCCGTTGTTTATCTTGACGGAGTCACCGCCTATCTGACGGTATTCCTGAGAAGTACCCGTCTTTGCAGCGACCTTTACGGGGAGATTTTTGAAGTATTCCTTACAGTAGCCGACCGTGCCGACCTTTAGCATACCGCTCTTTACAATATTAAGAGTTTTCTGAGAAATTCCCGTCTCGCAGACTACCTCCGGCTCGGTCTCGAGCACGGTCTGCGAATAATCGTGGCTCTTGATGCTCTTAACGAAGTGAGTTTTGTATCTCGTGCCGCCGTTCGCTATCGTGGCGCAGTAATTCGCAAGCTGGATGGGGGAGAAAAGGTTGCCCGCCTGACCTATTGCGGACTGGACGGTGTAGCCGGGCAGCCACTTTTGATTGAGCGATGCCCTGTATTCGGGGCTGTCGAGCACTCCCGTCGCTTCGCCCAGCTCGCAGCCGGTCTTTGAGCCGAGGCCGAACAGAGTCCTGTATTCGTTCATCTTCTCAATGCCGAGCATCCTGCCGACCTCATAGAAGAAGGTGTTGCAGGATTCGTTGATTGCGTTGACGACGTTGACAAAGCGGGTTATATGATGCTGCTCGCACTTGAAGTGCTGGCCGAGGTATTCATATGAGCCGGAGCAGTAGACGGTGGTCGTTTCGTCGATTATACCCTCCTCGAGGGCGGCGACTGCGACCGAGGGCTTCATCGTGGAGCCTGTGGCGTAGGTCGAGAGCAGCGCTCTGTTCCAAAGCGGGGCGCCGGAGGCCTTGTTGAGAGCCTCCGCGTTATCGGCGTAGGTCGAGATATCGTAGGTCGGGTAAGTGGCCGAGGCGAGGATAGAGGAATCCTTGCAGCTGAGCACTACAACTGCGCCCGCGTCGGGCACGACATTGCCCTTTTTGCCCGAATAATCCTGCAAAGCCTTTTGCAGCGCATCCTGAGCGACCTTTTGAAGCCCCGAGTTGATGGTGAGCACCACGGTGTTGCCGTGCTGCGGCTCGATGGTCACCTCGGTGTGCTTATTGCCGTCGTTGTCGGTGTAGACGGTCTTTTCGCCGTCAGTACCCTTGAGATATTCCTCCAGGGCGGCCTCGATGCCGCTCTTGCCTATCATATCGGTCATTTTATAGCCGTCGGTCTTTTTCTCCCGATATTCCTCGGCGTCGATAGCGCCGACCCTGCCGAGGATATGCGGGGCTATAGTGCCGTCGGTATACTGCCGCACGGGGATGACCTCAACGTCAACGCCCTTATAGAAGCCGCTGTTTTCCTTGATAAGTGACACCACGTCGTCGGGCACGTCCGCGGCGAAGGTGTAAGGCGTGCTGATGCTGAAATATATGCGCTTCATCTCGTAGCAGACGGAGGCTATCTTGCGGGCATCCTGCTCGGAGTAAGCCGAGAGCTTGTACCTGCTGACAAGGGCGTCAAAGCAGTTTTGAGCCGAGGCGTATTCGTTGAGGTTCAGCATATCGGCGCTCTTCATCTCCTTGATGAGGGCGTCGCTGTCCTCCTTAAAAGCGATATTGCCGTCCGCGTCAAAAACGAGCGGCAGGTTATCTATCCATTCAAGCTCCTTGCTCTCAAAGAGCTTGATGAGGCTGAGGATTATCTCGTTGCGAGCCTCCTGCTCGGAGGCGGGGGGAAAATATGCGTAGTCAAAGACTATAGAATAGCCCTGACTGTTGTAGACGAGGGGCTTGCCGTCGCAGTCGACTATCTCGCCCCTTGCGGCGGAGATGGGAGCCGTCTTGGCGGAGACTGCGGAGCTGGCGGCGTCGTATTCGTCGCCCTTGACGATCTGAAGATTGATAAGGTCAACGGCAAACACCATAAAGAAAAAAAGGATAACGCAGACAGCCGCTATCTGCCTGCCGCGAGTCATTTTTGCGTGCATATCTGCACCTCCTTTGATTATTGCTCAATTGAATATTTTTTCTCCACGGCTCGTACGATGATAAAGATTATCGGCACGAATATCGCCGTGTAGAGGATGCCGGGGAGATAGTAGCGCACGAGCACGTGAGCCGCCCCGTCGATCGAAGCGAATACATAGTGAAACAGCCAATAGCCGAGGCTGTAGATGATGATGAATCCCACCGAGAGGAGGGACGCCGTGACCACGTTGTTGCGCATCACGGTGTTGATGAGCGTGCCGCAGATAAAGCCGACCGCCAGCAGGTAGAGGGCGTTGAAATTGTTGCCGGAGGCCGTGATATCCCACAGCATACCCGCAAAAAGCCCGAAAAGCATCCCGACTATGTCGCGCTCAAACATTGCCGTACAAACAACGGCGGGTATCAGCAGCAGCGCGCGCACGCCGAATATCTGCGGAAAAAAGCCGTCGGTATTTTGCATAACTGACAGCGTTAATATTATCAGGGCGAGTATAACCCTGCGGATTATCAACTTTTTGCGTTGAGCTTCAATAGTCATATAAAAAAGCGGGGACGGCGGCGCATCACTGCGCCTGACCGTCAAATGAAGTGATGATAAAGACGTCGGTGAGCTTTGAGATATCAATGCCCGGCTCGATAACGGCGCTGGCGGAGATATCCACCGTGCCGTCCACGACGTCAACTATAGTGCCGATTATAAGATCCCTCGGGAAAATGCCGCCAACGCCCGAGGTGCAGACGATGCCGCCCGCCGTGACGGAGGTGGAGGCGGGGAGACCCGGCATATGGCAGCGCCCCTGCTCGGCAAGCTCGACGGTCGAGGTCACGAAGCCGAGATCCCTCGTCCTGACCTCATAGGCGCTGACATTGACATTCGGATTCAGAATGGTATTAACGGTGCACTGCGTGGGGGTGACCGAGGCGACCACGCCGACAAGGTATTCGCCGTAGATAACAGGGTCGTTGACCCTGATATCGTTTATCGAGCCTTTGTTGAGGGTCACCGTGCCGAATCTGCCTGCAGCGTCCCTGCCGATAACGGCTGCCTCGGCGAACACATAGTCGCTGTGCTCCTCTTTAAGCCCGAGGAATTCCTGATAGAATTCATTCTTATACTTTGCCTGCTCGTAGTCGACGAGCTGCTCTCTGAGCGAATCCACCTGCTCCTCAAGGTCGGTTATCTCCTTGGAGAGGGTGGAGCTTGAGCGGAACGATATCGGCAGCTTCGACACCTCGGACGCCACATAGGACGCAAGGCGTGAAACGGGGCCGAATACTACGCTCGTAACGCTCGTGAGCGGTGATGAGCCGCTTCTTGAGGCGACGGCAAATATCGACCCCACAAGCAATGCGGCGACGACACCTGCGAATATTTTAAATGCCGTGCTCTTCAAAAAGCGAATCATCAATATAGCTCCTTAATCCGATTAGATACTTAGATGTACTTCTTATTGCTGATCACGTTGAGGTTGTCGTTATCAAGGCAGATGCCCGTGCCGTCAACAACGCAATCGAGGGGATTCTCCGCCACGAGGACGGGGATCTTGGTCTCCGCGGAGATGAGCCTGTCGAGGCCTCTGAGCAGAGCGCCGCCGCCCGTGAGCATGATGCCGTGGTCGATGATATCGGCGGCAAGCTCGGGGGGAGTCTTTTCAAGCGTGGACTTAACGGCGTCAACTATCTGGGATACGGGGTCGGACATTGCCTCCCTTATCTCCTCGGAGGTGACATCAACATTCTTCGGCAGGCCGTCCATGAGGTTTCTGCCCTTGATATTCATCGTGCCCTCGCCGTCATAGGGGAAGGCGGAGCCGATCTTTATCTTGATATCCTCAGCGGTTCTCTCACCGATAAGGAGGTTATATTTCTTCTTGATGTAGGAGATGATGGATTCATCAAAGTTGTCACCCGCAACACGGCAGGAATTCGCCGTAACAACACCGCCAAGCGATATAACAGCCACTTCGGAGGTGCCGCCGCCGATATCGACGACCATGCTGCCGGTCGCTTCGCTGACGGGGAGACCCGCGCCGATAGCCGCTGCCATGGGCTCCTCGATAAGGCTGATGTAGTTGGCGCCTGCGCTCTTTGCGGCGTCGTGGACAGCCTTGCGCTCAACCTCGGTGACGCCCGAGGGGATGCAGATGAGCACTCTGATCCTTGAGAAGGGTCTGCGCTTGGTGGTGCGCTTGATGAAGGATTCTATCATCTCTGCGGTTATTTCGAAATCCGCTATAACGCCGTCCTTGAGGGGGCGAACCGCGATGATCGAGCCGGGAGTTCTGCCTATCATTTCCTTTGCCTCGGTGCCGACGGCGACCACTCTGGGCGGGTTGCTCTTCTGATCGACCGCAACGACCGACGGCTCTCTGATGACGATGCCCTTGCCTCTTGCGAATACGAGGGTGTTCGCCGTGCCTAAATCTATGCCGATATCCTGTGTAAATAACATATCTTTTCTCCTCCGGAATAATTATCTGTATTCGATAGTGTCAAGTATGGCGATCACATCGTCGAGGCGTGCGCCCATGTCGCTGTCTGAGGTTATCATGCAGGTGTAGACCGTGCCGCCATGCTCATAGAAGATATAGCCGATGTAAGTGGCGGTGCCTGAGCTGTTGTTGGGTACATATACCGAGATAAGCGTGGCCTCGCCGCCGTTGACGGTGATCTGCTTATTGGTGTATACGCAGTCGCTGAACTTTGACTTGACAGCGTCGATGAGCTTTGAGGTATCCTGCATTACCGCGGAGAGCTTCTTGCCGCTTGAGCTCATGAGCTTTATCTGATCCTCGGAGTTATCCTTCTTGAGGATGAGGTCGCTGTAGCTCATGCTGTCGCTCCAGCCGCTCGGGATAGCTATCGAGTAGTTGGGGCATTCAATGCGGTTGCCGATGACGACCGCATGGTCGAGCGCGATGGCGTCGGTCTGGTATTCGCCGTTATCGCCCTTGACGTTTTTGCCGTTTTTGTCGGTGACGAGCACCACGAGGTTGCCCGCGTCGTCACGGGCAGCTCCGCCGCCCTCCTGAGTGACTGCGGCGTAGCCCTTGCCGGCCGCATCGGTGACGAGCACACCGTCCTTGAGCTTGGGCTTGCAGGCGGTGAAGCAGGTGAGGATCACGATAACGCTGATGATGAGAGCAAAATACTTTTTCATTTCTCCGATCCTTTCTTTGAGCCGTCTCAGCCGTTCAGGGCTTTGAAAGCGTTTTTGTTATTGTTGTAAAGCATCTTATAGACTGCATAGTTGCGGTCGTAGATGTCTTTATTTGCAGTGTTGGGGGTGAAGGTCTTTTTGGCGGGGATAAGCCTCTTCGCCTCGGAAACGTCGCCTATAACGCCGAGGCCGACCGCCATTATGACCGCCGCGCCGACTGCGCCGACATTCTGCGGGCTGTCGACCGTCTCAACAGTCCTGCCCGTGATATCGGCAAGGATCTGGCAGGTGACGTCCGAGAGGGCGCCACCGCCGACGAAGCGAACGGTCTGAGAGGTCTTTATCTTCTTATCCTGTGTTTCGAGGAACCAGCGAAGATGCATACAAACGCCCTCGATAACGGAGCGGATGAGCTCGGTTTTGCCTGTTTCGAGGCTGACGTTGAAGAACATTCCTCTGGCGTTCGGATCCTCAAACGGGCAGCGATTGCCGTGAAGCCACGGGGTGAAGATAACTCCGCCGCTGCCTGCCGGGGTCTCGTCGATTATCTTTGAGAGGTAATCGTAAAGGCTGGTGTAGACCGACTCTTTGGATTCCGCGACGTGAGTCTTTTGCAGGAAGATGCCGATCTCGTCGAGGGCAAGGTGATCCTTGACCCACTCGAGGCATTTGCCCGCCGTTTCCAGCTCGGCAAAATAATTGAATTTATCCTTTTGAGCGCCGGTGATGGCGGCTATCATTGCGGAAGCGTCAACGACGCTCTTGTCAACGACGGTCGAGACCCAGCCTGAGGTGCCGGAGTAGATGTGAGTTTCGCCGAGGCCTACGCTGCCTGCGCCCACGCCTATGAGCGAGGCGTCGCCGCCGCCGCCGAATACGGGGGTGCCTTCTTTAAGACCCAGCTCCTTAGCCGCCTTTGCGGTCAGACCGCCGACGTTCGCCGTGCAGTCCACTATCTCGGCAAGGTGAGCGGGGTCAACGTCGAGCAGCTTGCAGATCTTCGGGCTCCAGCATTCGTGACCCTTGCGGATATCATAGAGCAGGGTGCCGAATGCGGAATCCCTCGTCATGACGAATTTGCCCGTCATGCGGCTGATTATGTATTCCTTGACATCGAGCCATTTATAGACTCTCTTGAAATTCTCGGGTTCATTGTCCCTGAGCCAGCGATATTTCCAAACGGGGTCCTTGACGCTGGCGGAGACTGCGCCGGTGATTATGAGCGAGGGGATGAGCTTTGTAATGTTGGCGCCGGCTATCTGGATCCCGTTCGCCATGCCCTCCCTGAGCTGCTTCCTCGCCCTCTGATCCATGTAGCTGAACGCTCTGTGGACGGGCTTGCCCTCTTTATCGACAAGCACGAGGCCCTGCATCTGTGAGCAGAACGAAATGCCGTCGACCATGTCGGGGGTTATGTCCTTGCAGTTCTCAAATACGGTCGCGGTCGTGGAACAAATGGCGCTCCACCATTCGTCGGGATCCTGCTCTGCGCCGCCGTCGGGCAGAATATAGAGATTGTAACCCTCCATTGCCGCACTTTTGAGGGTTATCGTATCGTCAATCTCAAAAAGACAGGTTTTGACTCCGGTAGTGCCGATATCGTAAGATATAACGTGTTTTGCGCTCATATAATCCTCCTTGAACCACCATTGAATATTATATAATATAATACGCCGGGTTGCATTAATAAAATATGACCGAAAAGTTACGAATTTGGTTTATGCTTCGGGCAATTTGCAGACGTCGACCCATTTCTCCGCCCCGGAGCATTCAAAAAGCTCGTCGCAGCTCAGCTCGACCGCGCTGCTTGCGCTGCCCGCTGCGGGGGAAACGGTATCAAACCGCCGGAGCGAAGTGTCGAGATAGACCCTCACGCCGCTCTTGAGCGCAAAGGGGCAAACACCGCCGACGGGGTGCCCGACAAGCTCCAGCTCATCCCCGGAGGAGAGCATTTTTGCCTTGAAGCCGAAGGTATCCTTGAATTTGCGGTTATCCACCTTGGCGTCGCCCGCGGCGACCACGAGCATTGCGCCGGCACCGTCCTTAAACGAGAGGGTTTTGGCTATCCTCGCGGGGATAACGCCAACCACCGCCGCCGCCAGCTCGACCGTAGCGGAGGACTCGGTGAACTCCTGAATTCTGCCGTCAACGCCGAAGCGGGCGAGGTATTCTCTGACTGCCTGAACGGACATTTTATCATTCCTTTCCATATCGGGTATCGCCTCGGAAAGGTCATAATACCCCACTATCCTATTATGAAAACATTATAGATAATTTTGAACGGAAATACAAGAGTTTGAGAAAATTTTCTTTGCCGTATTCGGCGCATGGACGCAAAAAATGCCGCATCCCTTTCGGAATGCGGCATAAAAAGCATATTTTACTGTGCGTAGCCCGCGACGGTCATCATGTAAGTACCGATCTGCGCGCCGAATTCGGGTGCGCCGTCCATGATGAGCTTGCTGTCCTTGGTGTAGTCAAGCATATCCGCGGTGCCCATGAGGATGCCGAGAGCACTGTCGAGCGAGTCGAATCTCATGGTGAAGAAGGGAAGAGCGCGCTTATAAACGCCTCTGCCTGCCTTTGACTTGCCCGCCTTGATACGGATATAAGCCGAGATCTCGGGGTAGCCGTCAACTGCCCATGCATAGACTCTGTCGGGGCTCTTGAGCGCCCAATTGTGGATATCCTCGTGACCCTGCTTGTTGAGCGTGCTGATGCCGCTCGAGAGCAGATAGAAGTAGCACTTAACGAGCAGCTTCTTGGTCTCCTCATCCTGCGGCGGCTCCTTGGCGGTGAGAAGCGAGGACATCTTGAGCAGCGTCATCATGAATGCTGCAAAGACGGCGGGCTTCTTTGCCACGCCCTTCATCGAGGGCAGGGTAGCGGGGCCGATATTTCCTTTGAAGAATGCGTTCATAGCCTCTACGCTCTTGAAGCAAAGCTCGATATGAGCATTGTCGGCGACCTTGTCGGTGTGGCAGAGCCACTCGCCGCTGTTGACGACGAAATGAGTCGCATATTTGCCTGCGGGAGCGTCGGGATCCTTGGCGCTGACCTGGATGACGGCGTGAGCGTGCTCAAACTTCTTGGCGAGCTTGGGGTCATCCATAGCGATGGTCTTGATGAGGGGCAGAACCGCACAAAGGAAAACTTTATTAGTTAATATATCTTCTCTTGAAGCCATATATATCAATCCTTTCTGCAATTTGTCGAAAGGCGCATCACGCCTCGTCGTCCCAGTCGTCGTCAAGCTCGAAGTCCTTGCCCATGACTTCACGGACGGACTCGACTATGCCGTTCTGGTCAATGCCGAGCATGGACATGATATCCTCGTGCAGACCGATGGGGGCGAACTTGTCGGGGATGCCGAGCTGCTTGAAGGCGCAGCCCTTGCCGGCCTCAACGATGACCTCGGCGACTGCGCTGCCGAGACCGCCGATGACGTTGTGATCCTCAACGGTGATTATGCGGCGGGTATCCATGACCGCCTTGATGATGGCTTCCTTGTCGATGGGCTTGATGGTGTGCATGTTGAGCACTCTGATCTTCAGGCCGTCCGCGCTCTCAAGGAACTTGGCAGCCTGGACAGCCTGGAACACGCAGGAGCCGCAAGCGATGATGGTAAGGTCGGAGCCCTCATGAACGGTGACTGCCTTGCCGACCTCGAAGCCGTAATCGGAATCCTCATAGAGAACTCTGTCGAAGCCTCTGTTTATACGGATGTAGTAGGGGCCGAAATTATCATATGCAGCATGGACTGCGTTGTAGGTCTCGATGCCGTCTGCGGGGCAGATAACGGTGAGGTTCGGGATCGAGCGGCAAACTGCGAGGTCGCAGATAGCGTGGTGGGTCGAGCCCGCCTGGCCAAACGAAGTGCCCGCATGGGTAGCGATTATCTTAGCGTTGACATTCTGATAGCAGATGTCGGTGTGGAGCTGGTCGGCGCTTCTGAGAGAAGCGAATACCGAGAAGGTGGAAAGGAAGGGCACAAGGCCTGCCTTTGCCATGCCGGCTGCCATGCCGAACATATTCTGCTCAGCGATGCCGACGTTGAAGAATCTGTCGGGGAATTTCTCGCCGAACAGACCGATCTTGGTTGATTTGCCGAGGTCGGCGGTAAGAGCGACTACCTCGGGATGCTTTTCGCCAAGCTCACAAAGAGCCTTGCCGTAAATTTCAGCGGTCGCAAACTGAGTGGACTCAGCGGCGGTATAGGTCATTCCTCCTGCCATGATCAGACGCCCTCCTTTTCTGCACGAGCTACACGCTTAGCGTAATGTTTGTCAAGGCTTTCCTTAGCCTTTGCATATTTTTCATCATCAATAGCACCGTAATGCCAGAGATAGTTATCCTCCATGAAGTCAATACCTTCGCCCTTGATGGTGTTGGCGATGATCATGACGGGAGCGCCCTTATTCTCAAGAGCGAAGTCGATAGCTTCGGAGAGCTCGTTGAAGTTGTGGCCGTCCACTTCCTTAACGATGAAGCCGAATGCGCGCCATTTGTCGGCGAAGGGCTCGAGGGACATAACGTCCTCGGTCCTGCCGTCGATCATGCACTTGTTGCGGTCGACAAAGGAGATGACATTATCTACCTTGAAGTGAGCTGCGGACATGGCTGCCTCCCAGTTGGAGCCTTCGTCGCACTCGCCGTCGCCGAGGATGCAGTAGGTCTTATAGTCCTTGCCGAGCACTCTTGCCGCAAGGCCGGTGCCGACTGCGATGGGCAGGCCGTGGCCGAGTGAGCCGGTGGAGGCGTCAACGCCGATGACCTTGTTGGAGTCAAGATGGATACCCATCTTGGAGTTGGTCAGGTTGAAGGTCTTGAGCTGCTCTTTGTCATTGAAGCCGAGCTCGCAGAGAACGCTTGCGTAAGCAACGCCTGCGTGACCCTTACTGAGGATAAGACGGTCTCTGTCCTCCCAGTTGGGGTTTGCAACGTCGATCTTCATGTACTTGTAGTAAAGAATGGTGAGCATATCCATAACGCTCATGCCGCCGCCGATGTGGGCGCTTCCTGCCCAGAAGGTGGTGTCGAGGCAGAGGTTACGAAGCTCATAGGCCTTTTTCTCAAGAGCCAGCCATTCCTGCTTTGATAATGCCATATGATGTTCCTCCTTGCTTATATTTCATTAAGCGGTCGAGCCGCCGTATTCCGTGGTTGATTAACCGAGCTCGGGGTGATTTTTGCGAAGAACGTGGAAGGCTTCCTCCGCAACGTCTATGGTCTGCTTGATATCCTCGTCGGTGAGGGATGCGTTCATAAAGTGGTTGTGATGGTTGGTCATGAATACGCCTCTCTTGACTATCTCGGCTATCCACTCCTGATGGAGCATGAGGGAGTCGTCGTCCTTGAGCATGAGGTAGAAAAGGGCGGGCTCGCCGGATACGGAGAGATGGAAACCGTTATTCTCGGCGGCAGCCTTGAGGCCGTTAGTCAGCTTGAGGCCGTTCTCACGGAACATCTTGGGAGTGTCGAGCTTCTTCATCTTCTCGATACAGGCGAGACCTGCCGCGAAGGGGATCGCGCTCATCCAATAGCTGCCGGTGTAGGAAAGGCCGCTGATAGCGCTCTTGAGCCACTCTTTACCGCAGAGTGCGGAGACGTTCCAGCCGTTTGCAAGAGCCTTGCAGAAGCAGATAAGGTCGGCCTCGAAGCCGTAGAAGTGGTCGGAGCCTGCGATATCAAGACGGAAGCCCGCTCTGACGTCGTCGATGATAAGGACGATGCCCTTCTCGGTGCAGAGCTTGCGGACCTTCTGCCAATAGCCCTCTGCGGGGAGGACGTTGTCTATGAAATTGCCGTGAAGGTAGGGAGTGGAGATGAACGCTGCGATCTCGCCCTCGTTCTCCTCAACTACTCTCTTGAGACCTTCAAAATCGTTCCAGTCAACATAGAGGTTGTTAGCGACATCCTCGGGAAGAACGCCGGGGTAGTCGACCTTCTGGCACCAGGGAGCGACGCCGTGATAGAAGCCGTTGACGAAGATTATCTTCTTCCTGTGGGTGGCTGCTCTGGCGGTCATGATAGCTGCGGTGGTGGTGTCGCCGCCGTTCTTTGCGAAGAAAGCCCAGTCAGCCGAAGCGACGGTGTCGACAAGGCACTCCGCGAACTCGATTATCTTGGTCGAGGGCGCGGTGACGCAGTTCTCTATCTTAGCCTGTGCAAGAGCTGCGGCGTCAACGTCGGGGTCATTGTAGCCGAGCACGTTGGGGCCGTAAGCGCACATATAGTCGATGAATTTGTTGCCGTCGACATCCCAGAAGTAGGAGCCCTTAGCCTTCTGGCTGAAGAGGGGATATGCCGATACGGGGATGCAGCAGCCCTCAGCGGGGCCCTGATGGCCGTAAAGACCGGAGGGGATTACCTTAGCGGCTCTCTGAAAGAGCTCGGTGCTTTTATCATATTTATTTATTTTGAAACTCATTTCGCAAACCTCCTTATGCTAAATAGACAGCTACTCTGTCAAGGATCCTGTTAAGGTTGTCGAGCATTGAGATCATGCCCTTCATGACGATATCGCCCGTGCCGATGCAGGCGACCGCATTGACCTTGCCGTCAAAGAGGTCTCTCGCAAGCTCGATGGACTCAAACTCCATGATGGCTCTGGGATTCTCGCAGCGCTTTTTGATGCCGAGAAGTCTGTGGTTCTTGACTCTGATGGTGGTTGCGGGGCCGTCCTTGATGGAGAAGGAGATCTCGCCGTCCACCATGTGGTCTGCGGAGAACTTGCCGATCTCGTCGTTGTTGCCTATCTGAGCGATGGCGACGGTGATGGTGTTGAGCATAAGAGTGGTGCTGATCCTGAAGAAATCGGGATCCTCAAGATCCGCCGGCTCGGGTCTCATGTACTTATTGAGCAGGTCGGTAAGGGCGGTGAAATCCTTGAGCAGGAAGCCTATGTGAAGGAAGCCCTTTGAGGGGATGGGAGTAACGGTGCCGTCGATGAGGCCGTTGAATTTTTCGCAGGAAGCGAACGGGAGCTTAACGTCGCACTTGGTGCAGCCCTGCTCCATTCTGCATCTGCCGTTTGCGAAGGTGATGGTCGCGCTCGGGCCGCCCTTGACCTCGAAGCCTATCGAAATGGGCTTTTTATTGGTCAGCAGGCTGCTCGCTTCGGGAGCAAGCTCGCAAAGATTCTCGAGGGTGCCGAGAACGGCGTAAAGATTGATGTACGCCAGGGTTTTCTGATCAATCATTTTGATTTCCTCCTTGTAGTTATGCGAAAGTGTACTCCCGCATTATATATTCACTTCATTTTAACAGAAACATCTGTCAATGTCAACAAATAATCGTACCCAAATCCAAAAAAATACAGTAAAAAGGCTGAGCGTTCGGTTTTAATAAAATCAATATACCCTTACGAAGCCCTCTATCAGGCGGGCGGCGGTCGCGGCGGCGTTCGGCAGGAATTCCTCATAAGCCATGTGCGAGCTGCCGTCGGCGCAGTCGGAGACGGCGCGAACTATCGCAAACGGCACGGAATTGATATAGCAGACCTGCGCTATCGCGGCTCCCTCCATTTCGCACACCCTTGCGCCGAAACGGTCGACTATGCGTTTCTTTGCCTCGGCCGAGGCGATGAACTGGTCGCCCGAGGCGATAACTCCCGCGGCGGTGTGAACTCCGTCAAGAGCCTCCGCGGCCTTGAGCAGAGCCGCCGTTACCCTGCCGTCGCAGGGTATGTTTACAATATTGATGCCCGATATCAGACCCACGGGGTCGCCGAGGGGCGAGGTATCCATATCGTGCTGCACAAGGCTCTCGGCAATGACCACGTCGCAGATATGCAGCTCGGGGTCAAGGCTGCCGCCGACGCCTGTGTTTATGATACATTCGGGCGAATATTTGAGTATCATCGTCTGGGCACACATTGCAGCGGCGACCTTGCCTATGCCGCATACGGCGACGACAATTTTTCTGCCGAACAGAGTGCCGCTGACGAATTCCATGCCGCTGACGGTCTCGGAGACCTTATTCTCCATAAGCGATTTGACCGTCTCGACCTCAATGTGCATTGCACCGATAATTCCTATCATAATAAAAACCTCCGTGTGAATTCTCGGAACATTCTAACATAAATATCCGAAAATATCAACACGGAGGGGGAAGGATCATTTCACTACCACATAGTAATCGGGCAGCTCATAGTTAATATAGCGAACAAGCACTATGACAGGCGAAGCGACGGTGAGACCGACGCCTGCGGCAAAAGCTCCGACCGTAACGGGGATCGCGCCGGCAATGAAAATAATCATCAAAAAAGGTCCTACAATAGGAAAGGCAAGGAATAATGGAGTCGACACAAAAATCCCGAGAATACCTTCAAGAGCTATCGAAAACTCCTCGACACCGTACATGAAGCCTATCATGGCGTCATCAATGCGCATCCGCTCGTATTCCGCTCGCGTGATATATTTTATTCTCGGCTCGGGGTTCTCGGTCATGTCCTCTATTTCATCCTCGTCAAGCCCCGCTTCTCTGAGAGCGGATTTTACCTCGTCCGACGCAAGGAAATTTTTGATTTCCTCGGAGCTTATCTCGGGGGCTTCGGGCTGCTCGTCGGGGATTGCTTCTTCCTGCTCGGCAGGCTCGGCGGGCTGCTCAACGGGCGCTTCCTCGACAGGCAAGGTTTCCTCCGCTTTTTCCTCTGCGGGGGCGGGCGTTTCGACCTCTGTTTTCTCTTCTTTTTCTTCGACAGGCTCGACCTGTTGAGCGACGTTTTGCTCCGCAGGCGTGACTTCCTCATTCTCCGCAAAGGCGGGTATGCTTGTTGCCGCAAGGGTTGCCGCAGCGAGCAGAATTGCGATAAATTTCTTCATTATAAAGTCTCCTTTGCCTTATTTCTCAAGCTCATACGGCGGCTCGAGCTTAAAGCTGTTGTAAAGAACAAGTGCGACGACGGGCGACGCGATGAGGGCGCCGAGACCGCCGATCAGTGCGATGGGCGACGCCAGGATAACGCCGCACATGAGCGGGCCGGCGAACGGAATGAAGAATATTATCGGCGTTGCGGGGATCAGCAGGATATATTTTGCGCCGGTAAGGAAAACGTCGGCCGCGCCGGAGAAAGCAGTTTTGGCGTAGTCGCGGCGCATCTGCTCATATTCCTCCTGCGAAATATAGATTATTTCGGATTCGGGATTCTCGGTCACGTCCTCGATCTCGTCCTCGTCAAGCCCCGCTTCCCTTAGAGCGGATTTTACCTCGTCGGAGGCAAGGAAATTTTTGATCTCCTCGGAGTTTATCTCGGGCGTTTCGGGCTGCTCGTCAGGGGTTGCTTTCTGCTCGGCGGGCTGTTCAACGGGCGCTTCCTCGACAGGCAAGGTTTCCTCCGCTTTTTCCTCTGCGGGGGCGGGCGTTTCGACCTCTGTTTTCTCTTCTTTTTCTTCGACAGGCTCGACCTGTTGAGCGACGTTTTGCTCCGCAGGCGTGACTTCCTCATTCTCCGCAAAGGCGGGTACGCTTGCCGCCGCAAGGGTGGCTGCCGCAAGCAGGATCGCGATAAGTTTTTTCATGGTGAATTCCTCTTTTCTTCTTTTTGTTTTTGCTTACAAACTCCTCAAAAAATCGGTTGCCGTTGTCTTCCTTTTCCCTCCGTTTCGTGCCGTTATCGGCTTCGTTGCCCCGATTATAGCCCGCCCGCCGCCTCGGGTCAAGGGGTTTAATCACTTCTTAATCGACCTTTCGCAAGTCTTAGGTTTGTCTTAGGTTTTTCTTAATCATTTCATAATTTCGTAAATATTTCGGTCAAATTCGCTGAAAAAGCTGTTGCTAATTTTATCAGTATGTGGTATTATGAATAAGTCTATATAAACAAAGTAACAGAGGTATGATATGGAGTATATTATTGCGGCCATGCTCGCCGTGGCTATCGTGCTGCTGATAGTGCTGCTTATAAAGCAGGGCAAGGCGGGCAGCGGCAAGGCCGAGGAAAAGATAGATAACCTTGCCTCGACTCTCGGTGCGGAGTTCGAGCGCAGCAGGCGCGAGAGCAGCGAAGCTCAGCGCGATATGCGTGCCGAGACGGCGAAATCGCTCGGCGAGATGAGCGAGAAGCTCGAAAAGCTGAGGCTTGAGAATACGGGCTGGCAGGGCAGGATAGAGAAGTCGCTTGCCGAGTCGCTCAGCGCAATGCAGCTCAACAATATCGAGCAGAATGAGAAGCAGAGCAGGGCGCTGACCGAGGCGGTCGACAAGATGCGCGAGAGCAATGAGAAAAAGCTCGAGCAGATGCGCGTCACCGTCGACGAGAAGCTGACCTCGACCCTCTCGCAGAGGCTCGACAGCTCGTTCAAGACCGTGTCCGACAGGCTTGAGAGCGTCTATAAATCGCTCGGCGAGATGAAGGAGCTCTCAAACGGCGTGACTGCGAACGTCACGACCCTCAACCGAGTGCTCACCAACGTCAAGGCGAGGGGCACTTGGGCGGAGATACAGCTCGGCTCGATCCTCGACCAGACCATACCGGGTATGTATGAGACGAATTTCACCTGTGTGCCGAATTCAAAAGAGAAGGTCGAATTCGCCGTGAGGATACCCTCGAGCGACGGCGAGCAGACGACCTATCTGCCGATAGATTCAAAATTTCCGATGGAGGATTATGTGCGCCTCTGCACCGCCGCCGATTCCGCGGACGCCGAGGCTCTTGCAGCCGCAAGGAAGGCTCTTGAGAGCAGGGTAGTCAACGAAGCGCGCACGATATCCAAATACATAAACGTCCCGCTGACCACACCGTTCGCGATAATGTATCTCGCCACCGAGGGGCTTTACGCCGAGATAGCGTCGTCCCGCTCGGGTGTGCCGGAGAAGCTGCGCAGCGAGTTCAATGTGATGATAGCGGGCCCGTCCACGATAACGGCGCTGCTCAATTCACTCTCGCTCGGCTTCAGAGCCGTTGCGATAAACGAGAAGGCAAACGAAGTCCGCCTGCTGCTCGCCGCCGCCAGAGTGCAGTATGACAAATTCGGCGTGGTGTTGCGTAAGGCAAGGCAAAAGATAGATGAGGCGGGCAAGTCGCTCGACGAGGCGGATAAGCGCAACGAGATAATCCGCAAGAAGCTCGGCAAGGCCGGGGAACTGGACGGCTCAAGCGCGGCGGATATATTAGGTTTGGAAGAAGATAATTCAGATACATGAAGGAGGAACTTCAATGAAAAACCCAAAGGAAATTCTCGCTCAAATGACTCTTGAGGATAAGGCAGCTCTCTGCGACGGAGCGGATTTCTGGCATCTCAAGGGAATGGAAAAGTATGGCATTCCGTCAATAATGGTTTGCGACGGCCCTCACGGACTGCGTAAAAAGGACTACAACAAGACCGGCTCGAGCCTCTCATGCAGCGTGCCGTCGATATGCTTCCCCACCGCAGTCACCACCGCCTGCTCATGGGAACCCGACCTGCTTCACGAGATGGGCGTTGCTCTGGGCAAAAAGTGCCTTAAAGAGGAGGTCGGCGTGCTCCTCGGCCCCGGCGTCAACATGAAGAGATCTCCGCTCTGCGGCAGGAACTTCGAGTATTTCTCAGAGGATCCCGTCCTCGCGGGCGAGCTTGCGGCGGGTCTTATCGAGGGCGTGCAGTCAATGGGCGTGGGCACCTCTATCAAGCATTTCTGCGCCAACAGCCAGGAGACCCGCAGGATGACCTGCGACTCCGTGGTGGATGAGAGAGCGCTCAGGGAGATATACCTCACCGCGTTCGAGATAGCCGTTAAAAAGGCTAAGCCCTGGACGGTAATGAATTCATACAACAAGATAAACGGCGCTCACGGCTCCGAGAATAAGCACACTCAGATAGAGATCCTCCGTGACGAGTGGGGCTTCGACGGCGTTGTAGTCAGCGACTGGGGCGCGGTCAACAACAGAGTGCTCGGCCTCAAGAACGGCAACGATCTCGAGATGCCCTCCTCCGCAGGCTCGGGCGCAAAGAAGATAGTCGAGGCTGTCAAGAACGGCGAGCTTGATGAAGCCGTGGTCAACGAGAGAGCGCTCAACGTGCTGAATCTTATAAAGAAAGCTGCCGACGGCGCAAAGCCCGGCTACGAATACAACGACGCCGACGATCAGCCCCTTGCGAGGAAGATCGCGGGTCAGTCCATGGTGCTGCTCAAGAACGACGGCATCCTGCCGCTCAAGAAAGAGGGCAAGATCGCGGTCATCGGCGACTTTGCGAAGTTCCCGAGGCATCAGGGCGCAGGCTCCTCTCAGATAAACCCCACCAAGATGGATAACGCTTATGACGAGCTGAAAGAGCTCGGCTATGACGTTGAGTTTGTTCAGGGCTACGAGCGTTCGGCAAAGAAAGCCGCCAAGAACGCCGCCCATATCGACGCTGCCGCCGCCCTCGCCGCTAAATGCGACGCCGCGATAGTTTTCGTCGGTCTTACCGATGATTACGAATCCGAGGGCTTCGACAGAACTCATATGACCCTTCCCGAGGCTCACAACAAGCTCGTTGAGGAGATAGTCAGGGTCAACAAGAACGTCATCGTCGTGCTTGCGGGCGGCTCGCCCGTTGAGCTGCCGTGGAACGACAGCGTGAGAGCCGTTCTCAACTCCTATCTCGGCGGTCAGGCGGGCGCAGGCGCGGTCGCCGACATAATCTCCGGCAAGGTCAACCCCAGCGGCAAGCTGGCGGAGACTTACCCCGTCTATTACAGCGACACTCCCGCTGTCAACAACTTCCCCGGCAACCCCGCTACGGTCGAGTACAGAGAGAGCGTCTACATAGGCTACAGATATTACGAAAAGGCAAATAAGGCGGTCCGTTACCCGTTTGGCTTCGGTCTCTCCTACACCACCTTTGGGTATTCCGACATAAAGCTCGACAAATCCGAGATGGCCGATACCGACACTCTCAAGGTCTCGTTCAAGGTCAAGAATACCGGCAGCGTTGCCGGTGCGGAGATCGCTCAGGTCTATGTTTCGGATAAGGTCAGCACCATCTACAGACCTGTCAAGGAGCTTAAAGGCTTCAAGAAGGTCTGGCTCGAGCCGGGTGAGGAGAAGGAAGTCACCGTCGAGCTTTGCAGGCGTGCGTTTGCATTCTATAATGTTAAAATAAACGACTGGTGTGTTGAGAGCGGCGAATTCGATATCCTCGTCGGCTCATCGAGCGCCGATATCAGGCTCAGCGCCTGCGTCAAGGTCAACGCCCCCGAGGTCGAGATGCCCGATTATTCAAAGACCGCTCCCGACTACTACACCGGCGACGTGCAGAATGTGCCCGCGGCGCAGTTTGAAGCCGTGCTCGGCAGGCCTCTGCCCCCGACCGTCAAGAGGAAGGATATCCCCATTGACGTGACCGACAACTTCGAGAATGCCGCCCACACCAAGAACGGCGCAAAGCTCTATAACACCCTCAAGAAGCTCGTCCCCGAGGGATTTGCTCAGGCGATTGCGCTCCAGACCCCGTTCCGCGACTTCATCAGCATGAGCGGCGGCGTATTCAGCGAGGATATGGCGGCGGGTCTGCTTAAGATCCTCAACGGCGAGAAGGGCGGCGTGAGAGCCATCCTCAAGTGCGTTCCCAAGGCGATAAAGGGAATAGGTCCCCTTTTGAAAAATATTTAAAAACGGAGGAAAGAAAGGAAAATGAATTTCAAAAAGTTTTCTCTCAAGGCGATAAGCGTTATATTGGCGCTTGCCATGCTTGTTGCCTGCGTCCCGATGCTCGCCAGTGCAGACGAAGCGTCCATCCGCCTCGGAGTATTCTCCGACGTCCACTACTACGCCGATTCGCTCAAGGGCGACAGAGGCGAGGCATGGCAGCAGTTCCTTTTTGAGAGACAGAAGGAATATGACGTCAACAATTCGCTGCTCGACAACGCTCTTGACGGCGTGCTCCACAATGCGGTCAAGAACGGGCAGGATTACCTGCTTATCCCCGGCGACCTGACCAAGGACGGCGAGCTTGAGGCGCACAAGGCGCTTGCCGCAAGGCTCGAGAGGTTCCAGGCGGAGACGGGCATACCCGTATTCGTCACCAACGGCAATCACGATGTCAACAACTCCGACGCCTGCACCTTTGAGAACGGTGTTAAGGAGCCTGCCGACAAGACCTCGCCCGAGCAGTTCAGAGAGATCTATAAGAATCTCGGCTTTGACAAGGCGGACAGCTTCTTCACCCCGAAGCCCGGCAACAAGGGCGGCATGCTCTCCTACGCCGCAAATCTCGGCGACGCCTACAGGCTCATAGTCGTTGACAGCTGTATCTACAGCAAGGACAACGGCTCGAGCGGCGACGAGCACCTGACCGACGGCAGAATAGGCGATGACCTGCTTGCATGGATAGTCGATGAGGCTGCCAAGGCCAAGGCGGACGGCAGAGAGATAATCGCCATGCAACACCATAACCTCATTCCTCACATGGACATAGAGGACGCCACCTTCTTTGCTTTTGTCGTTGACGACTGGCAGAGAATAGCCGACACCTACGCCGACGCAGGCATTCATCATGTGTTTACCGGTCATCTCCACTCCACCGACGTGGTTGACCACATCTCCGACAACGGGGAGGTCGTTTACGATATACTTACTCCGACGCTCACCGGCTACCCCAACACCTTCAGGACGGTCGATTTCTCCACCGACGGCAAAAATACCACGATGAAGATGGCGACCCACGACATCGACGAATATCAGCCCGTCATCTCCGACTACGGCGAGGTGTATGAGAAGCCCTTCAAGTTCACCTATTCGTTCGAGAGAACCTTCGGCGAGGGCGGCGTTGAGGGCCTAATAATGAATATGATAGGCCCGATGATAAAGAATCTCTTTGCCGATATACAGGCCGAGGGCGGACTTATCAAGTATCTTGCATCCAAGAATATCGACATTGAGAAGATAATCGTTGACGCTCTGGGCACCAACGGTCTTGCGATAGGCAAGGCGGATATCCTCACCGTCAGCGGCAACGTGATGTCGTTCATCAACGATCTCGGCGCTCAGGTCGACGAGGTCTATATCAACCAGCCCGACCTTACCCTTGAGAAGGCTCAGGCTCTTATCGAGCAGCTGCTTAACTTCGAGGTCAGCAAATACCCCAACACCTACAACGCCCGGCTCCTCGGCGACAATTACAAATACGAGGGCGGCTGCACTCTCGGTCAGTTTGCGACCACCGTGCGGCTCACCTATTATGCGGGCGACGAGGATATCAG
>SAMEA104315429__coassemble_483_pt1 | contig 31251 bp, 6 predicted proteins | sample SAMEA104315429__metabat2_low_PE_044 | metagenome-assembled genome bin SAMEA104315429 (sample SAMEA104315429) | gut metagenome | biome: Monkey gut; feature: monkey-associated habitat; material: faeces | place: China | collected 2013 | reverse complement strand
GTGTCAATCCTCAGGCGGGCAACTACACTGCTGCCACCTGGAACGCATTCAACACCGCCTACAATAACGCCGGTATCATCCTCGCAACTCCCGATACCAACCAGACGGCGATCAATGCGGCAACGAGAGCTCTTATCAACGCTTACAACGCGCTGGCGGGCTTCAACCCCAACGTCCAGTTTGAGATAAGACACGTTATCGACGGCACCAACACCGAGCTCATCCCGTCGCAGACCAGCGACCCCGCTACCGGCGAGACCACAAAGCCTGCCGGCACGGTAATGAGCCACGCAGCGGCGACCATCGAGGGCTACACCGTAGTCGGCCAGAGCGCCGGCACCACCGCCCTCTCCGGTCAGAACGCTAAGGAGACCGTGACTTACAGCTATTCCCCCAAGAGCTACACAGTCAGAGTCACCGCCAATAACGACGCCAGCACCCAGGACGGCTACGTCGTCCCCACTTACCAGGTAACCTACGGCAGCGAATTCGCACTCTCGACCCTTGACGGTGATATCGGCACAAAGGCCGGCTACACCTTCGGCGGTTGGTATTACGATTCCGGCACATGGGCACAGCCGGTTCCCGCTACCTTTACGATGCCTGCCTCCAATGTTTTCATCTATGCAAAATGGGATCTCGCTCCCATCACTCTCTCCGTTGACCTCTCCGCTGCGGGTCTCGACCCCGTCAAAGTGGCGGAAGCAACCCCGCTTGAATTCGGCGGTGCAGTCAACTTTGCAAAGCCGGCTTTCACCGACATCGAGGGTTATGTATTCGTCGACTACTACACCGACGCTACCTACACCACCAAGGTCACATGGCCTCTCTCGGTAACCGAGAACACCACGGTGTATGCCCGTCTTGAGAACGTCAACGGCAAGATCACCTTTGACTCCAACGGCGGTACCCCGGTCGACACCATCAACTACACCTCCGGCAATGCAGTCCCCGCTCCTCAGGATCCCACCAGAGAAGGCTACGCTTTCACCGGCTGGTTCTACGACGCGGAATGCACCCAGGGTGTTGCGGCTGACGACGGCGAGATCTGGAAATACGGCAAGAGCCTGACGAGAAACACCATGACCGGCTTCGTAGCCTATGCAGGCTGGGAAGCTCAGGAAGTCTCCGTCAGCTTCAATGTCAACATTCCCGCAAGTGAGGCCAGTGATTTCAACACCATCGCCGGCAGCATTCCTTCCGAGACCGGCCTTGCCGACAGCGCATTCGCTGAGGGCTATCAGTATCCTGTTCCCAGGAGACTCGGCTACGAGTTCCAGTACTGGTCATACAAAGATGCGAACGGCAAATGGCACGAGTTCAAGTTCGACAAATTCCCCACTAAGGATGTCGAGCTCAGAGCGAACTGGAGCGCCACCGATTATTCGGCGTTCATTGATGTCACGGCTTATCAGAAGCTCCTCGGTCAGGATGTTGAAGTGACCACCGCAAAGCGCGGCGACATCGTCACCTTCAGAATGACCTCACAGACCAACTTCTACACCGGCTCATCTGTTTTCGTATTCATGTATGATAACAGATTCTTTGAGCCTTATAAGAGCGGCTCCGATGCTTTCGTTCTCAACTCCGATAACGACTATATCAAGGGCATCAGCGCTACTCATTACGGCGTCACCAACAATGCGTCGCTCGCCTCCAAGTGGCCCTCGGGTCTCGACAGTGCGAACTACAACGCAATGATGATCGCCATTGACCCCGATGTTTCGGTCTCCCACACCACTGCGCCGATGAACGGCAAGACCTGGATGCTTGAGTTTAAGCTCGTCATCAAGGATTCCGCAACCGGCTCGGGCAAGGTCTATATGGACAATGCTTGGACGAGAACCCCCGATAACATCATGGGCACCATGTTCTACGGCTGGACCAAGAACGCTACCAACGTATTCGAGACCTACAACAACGTCGTTATCCCGAATCTTGAGGAAGCAACGGCTACCGTCACTCTGGACGAGACCGATCCCGTGATGACCACCGTTACCGTCAAGACCAACAGCACCGCATTCCCCGGCGCCGCATTCGCGGACGACGATGTTGAGAAGACCTTCACCGGCCGTGCAGGTCAGGAGATTCAGGATTACACCTCTCCCGTCTGTGCAGGTTACGATCTGACCGGCTGGGTCGGCGAGAATGACGCCACTCAGACTTGGATCGAGGGCTATTATCTGCCCGAAGGCGCCACCGAGACGACTTATGTTGCTCAGTGGACCCCGAAGAACTACACCGTTAACTTCTATAAGCATGAGGGCGACGAAACCGCGTTCTCAACTGCCGAAGTTCCGTACAACACTGCGATCTCCGCTCCGTCAGGCACTGTCAGAGAGCTTGGCTACACCTTCGCCGGTTGGTATTACATTGATGCTTCCGGCAATAAGATTGACGCAGAGATCCCCGGTATGCTTTGCCCGCTCGACGGCGTTAACTTCTACGCCAAGTGGGAGCCCGCAATGGTCAATTACAAGATCAAGGCGGTCTACACCGACGCCGACACAGGCGAGGTTGCGGAGAGTTATCTCACCGCTACCACGGCTTTCCCGATGAAGGCGCTCACCGGCAGTTACCTCGATGTTGTTGAAACTGCTCCCGAGACTCCGGTTGACAATCACAACTACATTCTCGTCAGCAGCCTTCCCAGAGCGAACATAAAGTATGCATTCGACGCTGAGGATACCAGAAACTATCCGCTGCCCACGAATGTCGAGGTGCTTGCAGACGGAACTACCGAGATAACTCTTTACTACAAGCTTGCAAACTTCAAGATCACCTTCAATGTCGGTGATAACGGTACGTTTGCAGACGGCACGACCGAGCCTAAGGTATTTGAAGCTCCTTACGGCACGCTCATTAAGAATATCGCTCCCGAAGTCATCGCGAAGGAAGGCTATTCCTTCACCAGATGGACCGGCGTTAACGATAACACTGCCGCCACCGCAGACAGAACCTTCAATGCAAGATTTGATCCCATTGCAGTTGACGTCATATTCGACGCAAACGGCGGTACATTCTCAACCGGCGCGACCCAGATGACGAAAAGCATCAGATACAATGCAAACATCATCGTACCGTCAGCTCCTACCAGACCGGGCTACACCTTCAAGGGTTGGTCACTTGATAAGAATGCCACCGAGGGCAGCACCTCACTGGGCACTCTTCAGACCGTTTCGCCCACTCCGTACTACGCTGTTTACACCGCTATAGATTATAATGTAATTTATACGGTGAATGGTGAAACCCTTTACACCGACGGCCCCGTTCATATAGGAGACGTCATAACTGTAAGAGGCGCAGAATCAAAGGAAGGTTACACTTTCGATGGTTGGTATCTCAACGGTGTAAAGGTAGAAAGCATTACAGTTGAAACGGCAAATGTTACCCTCACCGGCAGCTTCGTCGCCAACAAGTATGATGTTGTTTTCTACAACAATGACGGCACTGACGCAAGCACTAAGGTTTCCGTTGCATTTGACAGCGCGATAACCGCTCCTGCGGCCCCCACCAGAAACGGCTACATCTTCAAGGGCTGGGCAGCGACCTCCACGGCGACCGAGGCTGACATCATCACCGATTTCGGCACTCTCACCACCACCGCTCCCGCTCCTTACTATGCAGTTTGGGAGGCAGACATAGCAGATTATTATGTTGATATCTATAAGCAGGATGTCAACGGCAATTACCCCGCCACCCCCGATGAGACGATTACTCTCAGCGGCAAGGTCGGCACTGTGACCGATGAATACGCTCCTGCCGATATTGCCGGCTTCACCGCCGACAAGGCAAACAGCGTACTGAGCGGCACCGTTACCACCGCAGAGGCAGGCGCACTCAGACTTACCGTTAAATACACCCGTAATAAGTATAACCTTGTTACCGTTGTTGACGGCACTGAGACTTCGAGAACCGAGTATTATTACGAGGCTCCCGTGACCGCCCCCGCCGACGCTTCCAAGGACGGCTACACCTTCGCTGGATGGACTCCCGCGGTTCCCGCGACTATGCCCATCCCCGCAAGCGGCAATGACTACGTTCTTACCGCGAACTTCACCGTCAATAAGTACACCGTCAAGTTCTACAGAGACGCTGACGCGACCGACGCTTTCAGCTCATATGAGGCTGATTACGACAGCGCAGTTGTTCCCGCATCGACCACCAAGACAGGCTACACCTTCGTCGGTTGGGCATATAAGGGAACTACCGAGGTTCTGAACTTCGACGACGACGCAAATCCCATCAAGGTCAAGATAGGCGATAACGAATTTGTCGGCATTTGGCGCGTCAATTCCTATGACCTCGTCTACAGACCCATGAACGGTGGGGATAACATCACCTACTCCGTACCTTACGGCACTGCAGCGGCAGATATGCCGACTCCCGAGGATCCCGTAAGGATCGGCTACACCTTCGCAGGCTGGTCAGGTAAGCCCGAAACCATGCCCGCAAGGAACACCAACGTCATAGCGCAGTGGACTCAGAACACCTACACCATCAAGTTCACCAACACCGGTGACTCGACAGTCAAGGATATCACCGGCGTCTACGGCGCAAGCATCACCGCTCCCGCAGATCCCGTCAGAACGGGCTACACCTTCGCCGGCTGGTATGTGGCAGGCACCGATACCGCATATACCATCCCCGCAACGATGCCCGACATCACCACCGAAGACAAGACCCTTGTCCTTGAGGCGAGATGGACTGCAAACTCCTATACAATTATATTTAAGGATGCCGACGGCACTGTTTATAAGCAGATCGACCAGGATTACGACACCGATATCACGGCTCCCGACGATCCCACCAAGACAGGCTACACCTTCGCAGGTTGGGATACCGAGGTTCCCGCAAAGATGCCCGTAACTCCCGACGGCGGCCTTATCATCACCGCAAAGTGGACTGTTAACAAGTACACCATGAGCTTTAACTCCGACGGCGGCACCGATGTTGAGAGCAGGATCTATGATTTCGGCGCCAAGACCGAAGCTCCTGCCGCTCCCACCAAGACCGGTTACACCTTCGCCGGCTGGTATCTCGGCGATGAGGCTTACATCTTCGGCACCATGCCCGCAAATGATGTTGCCCTTGTTGCTCACTGGACTATTAACGAATACACCATGAGCTTCAATTCCGACGGCGGCACCGCAGTTGAGAGCAGGATTTACGCCTACGGCGCTCAGACCGAAGCTCCCGCAGCTCCCACCAAGGAAGGCTACACCTTCGCAGGCTGGTATCTCGGCGATGAGGCTTACACCTTCGGCACCATGCCCGCAAACAATGTTGAGCTTACCGCTCACTGGGATGTCAACACCTACAAGATAGTATTTGTTGACTCCGCAGACACGAGCAAGGTTTATGACACCATTGAGCAGGCATACGGCACGAATATCGTCGCTCCCAAGAATCCGACCAAGGTTGGTTACACCTTCGCCGGTTGGGATGCCGATATCCCCGAGACCATGCCCGTAACTCCCGCTGACGGTCTTGTCATCAAGGCTCTCTGGAATGTCAACAACTACACCATGAGCTTTGACTCAGACGGCGGCTCAGCAGTAGCCGATAAGGTCTACGCTTACGGCGCTCAGACCGAGGCTCCCGCAGCTCCCACCAAGAAGGGCTATGTATTCGACGGCTGCTATCTCGGCGATGTGGCTTATGTCTTCGGCACCATGCCTGCAAACAATGTTGCTCTTAAGGCAAAGTGGAGCTTCGATAAGTTCACCATCAGCTTTGATTCACAGGGCGGCACTCCCGTTGAAGCTATAACTCAGGACTACAATTCAGTAGTCACTGCTCCCGCGGCTCCCACTAAGGAAGGCTACACCTTCGCAGGTTGGTTCCTCGGCGATGAAGCTTATACCTTCACCTACATGCCCGCTGAGAATATCACTCTTACCGCACACTGGACGATCAACTCCTACAGGCTCAAGTTCGTCGACGCATTCGGCGACGACTTCAGCGTATCGACCGTCGAGTTCGGCGCAGCGATAACCGCTCCCGCCGACAAGCCCGCTAAGGAATACTACAACTTCGTCGGCTGGTCGCTCAACGGCACCGACGTTGTCGAGAATCTCGGCACTATGCCCGCAAACGACCTCACCGTTTACCCCGTATTTGAGAGAGTAACGGTAGCGCTTGACAAGGTCGGCGATTCCACCACGGTCATTGATAAGGAGAACGCCCACATTCAGCCTCCTGTCACCGGCTATATCTACGGCCTCAGTGAGAGACTCACCGAGGAAGACCTTCGTGCAAACTACATCAAGGTCAACGGCGACGGTGAGATCAGAGTCACCAAGGTCGGCAGCTTCAAGTATCTCGGCACAGGCACCAAGATCGAGGTCGTTGACAGAGTGACCGGCGAGGTCGTCGAGATCTATTACCTAATCATCTTCGGTGATGTAAACGGCGACTCGATAGTCAACGCAACGGATGCTTCTATTATCAATCGTGAGGCCACCGGTAAGACTTCATGGTCATCGGCGTCCTCTGAGGCTTACGATTACTGCAAGGTACTCGCAGCCGACGCCGACAGAAACGACTCTATCACGGCGGATGACTTTACTCTCGTTACCAAGGTGACGATGAGAGCCGCTAAATTCGATCAGAGCACCGGCGAAGTTATCCCCAATGCGTGATAAACGTTAAATTATCCTGCGGGCGGCGTCCCCGCCCGCAGGTGAGGCAGAAATTCTTTCTGATTTACTAATAATTTCGGCAAGATTTTTGCCGGCAGGCCTATAAACTTATTTAAGGAGGGAATAGAAGCATATGACAAAAATCAAGAAAGTCCTTGCTGCTCTGCTTGCGCTTTTGATGATTTTCAGTTCAGTTTCCGTCATGGCATTTGCGGATGATTCGACCGTAAACGGCACGACGGTGACATTTGCAACTAAATTCTTCAAACAAGTTGACGGCTCGTGGGTCGAGACCACGAGAGCGAAGCCCGGCGAGACCGTCAAAGCAAGAGTTTATTTGGGAACGGATTACTTCTCAAACAGCAGTGACTTGCTTTTCTTCTATGACAAGGGTTTCTTCACTCATTCATATGGTGAGTATAATGAACTCGAAGTCAACAGGGAAGAGGGCAGCTTCGCCAAGGTCAACGGCGCTTCCGGTTATTTCATGACTGATGCGAATATCGACCTGAGCGATCTTGCAGCCAAGGGCTACGTTGATTCCGATTTCCTTGCAAGCCACGGCGCTTTTGCAGTCAGCCTTATGCTTGGTGTTGATAACAATGTCAAATACAGCGCTGACACATGGCTCTTTGAATTCACTCTTAAAGTCGCAGACGATGCGACGGGCGAGGGCGACCTCTTTGTGGTTGAGAATACCGTGAAGACCGCCGGCACCCGCGAGGACGCTCACATAGACGTCCCCAGAGGCGAAGCGGACGGCACGCTCGACAATATCCTCTCCATGGCTGAGTGGACCCCGACTGTAGTCATCAGCAGTCAGCCCGTATCCGTGATGAGCACCCTCGTCTTTAAGGCTGAGGACGCCACCACCGTTACCGGTCAGACGGAGTTCAGCGGAGTTATCGGCACCGTCGTTACCGCTCCCACCGTCGAGAAGACAGGCTACACTTTCGTCGGCTGGAAAAATGAGAGCGGCGAGATAGTCGCTGCCCCCACCGAGATCCCCGCTGAGGATCTCACCCTTACCGCAGAGTGGGTAAAGAATGTTACCGTAACATTTGACACCGACGGCGGTTCGACGATCGATCCCGCACCCTATACCGATAAGACTCCCGGCACGGAGCTCGTTGCCCCTGCCGACCCCACCAAAGAGGGTTACACCTTCCTCGGTTGGATGGATGCCGACGGTAATGTGGTCGAGATCCCCAACGTATTCCCCACCTCCGATGTTACCTACACCGCAAAGTGGGCACTCAACGTCAAGATGAACTTCATCGTTGACGGCGAAGTGAAGCAGAGCTTTGACGGCTATGCAGGTCAGGAGTTCGACACCTCAAAGGTCAACGAACCCTCAAAGACCGGTTACTACTTCATCGGCTGGAGCAGCAGCGTTCCCTCGAGCTTCCCCGAAGCTACGACCGATTACGTTGCTCAGTGGGATACCTACACTTATGAAGTCAGATATTATGTTGACGGCGCATTCGTCGCCACCAACCGTGTGCCTTACGGCTCCGTTATAAAGACTGACGTACCGGGCGCTTCGGCTCCCGTTGGTTATGAGCTTACAGGTTGGTTTACCGATCCCGACTGCACCGTGCCTTTCGTTGAGGGCACCGTCATGGGCGCTGCGAACCTTAAGCTCTATGCCAAGACCAAAGTTAAGACCTACACCTCGACCTTCAACGCTGCGGGCGGTAAGTTTGCAGACGGTAAGGAAGAGACCACTGTCGACACGGATTACGGCGAAGCGATAATCGCTCCTGCCGCTCCCACCCTTGAGGGCTACACCTTCGCAGGTTGGACTCCCGACGTCGGCTTCATGGATGAAAACGGCGGTAAGACCTATTACGCAACTTGGGTAGCAAACGACTACAATGTTGTTTACTACGTTGACGGCGAGGTCTATGATACCATTGATATCGCATTCGGCGAGAAGCTCGAGGTTCCCTCAGAGCCCGGCCGCACCGGCCGTACCTTCATCGGCTGGACCGATACCGAAGGCTCAGATACCATCGTTGACCCCACTACCTTTGTTATGAACGAGAGCGGCTACAAGTTCTACGCCGTATTCTCCGATAACACCTACAATGCAATCTTCTACCTGACCCAGGCGGATAAGGACAACGGCGTTGTGTTCAAGACCGTTCCCACCGTTTATGGCCAGCAGATAGCGGCCCCCGAGGCCACTGCAAGAGCAGGCTACACCTTCCTTGCATGGTCGCCCGCACCCGGCGCAATGCCCGCCAACGACCTTGAATTCGTAGGTACATGGAAAGCCAACACCTACACCATCAAGTTCTTCATTGACGCGGACGCCACCGAGGCTCTTGAGACCGTCACCGCCGATTTCGGCGAGACGATCGCCGCTCCGAAAACTCCCTCCAAGGAAGGCTACACCTTCGTTGAATGGAGCCCCGAAGTTCCCGAGACTATGCCTGTTGTTGAGGGCGAGTTCCTTCGCATCAACGCAACATGGAAAGTCAATGAATACACCATCGCCTTTGACTCCGACGGCGGCACTCCCGTTTCCCCGATAACTCAGGATTACGGCACCGCAGTTACCGCTCCCGCAGCCCCCACCAAGACCGGCTACGATTTCGTCGGTTGGTTCGCAGACGGAGCAGACGAGGCTTATGTATTCACCACGATGCCCGCAATTGATAACGAGACCGCAACTCTCACCCTTACCGCTCGCTGGACTGCGAAGTCCTACGATCCTAAGGACGGCCTCGGCGTTAAGTTTAACGCAAACGGCGGCGCATTCGCAGACGGCGAGACAGAGAAGCTCGTCGCCGCAACCTTTAACGAGGCTATCACCGCTCCCGAGGGTGACCCCGTAAGAAGCGGCTATGATTTCCTCGGCTGGTCAAAGAATTCCGGCGCAACCATCCCCGCTGAGCTCGGCACTCTCACTCAGGAGATAACCGCTGACAGCACCGTGGTGTTCTATGCAGTCTGGAAGGTCGAGACCTATCCCGCAGAGAACGGCATCACCTTCAACGCGGACGGCGGCGCATTCGCAGACGGCGAGACTGTCAAGAGAGTCGCTGCTACCTACGGCGAGGCCATTGCAGCTCCCGCAGCTCCGACCAGAACGGGTTACACCTTTGAGGGTTGGGCAAGCGAAAGCGGTGCTCAGACCGGTTCACACGATCTCGGCAACCTCACCGTCGATCTCGACGAGACCACTCTTACCTACTATGCCGCATGGAAAGCGATCAGCTATTCAGAGAATAACGGCGTAAGATTCGACGCAAATACCGGTGCATTTGCAAACGGTATGACCACCGTCAGAGTCGCCGCCACCTTCGATCAGCCGATCGTCGCTCCCGCTGAGGAGCCCATCAAGGCAGGCCATACCTTCAAGGGCTGGGCAGCAACTTCAACTGCCGCCGAGCCTCTTGAGTCACTCGGCAACCTGACCCAGGTCATCGACCCCGACGCTCCTCTTACCTTCTACGCAGTGTGGGAGAAAGAGACCTACATCGGCAAGATCACCTTCAACGCCAACAACGGCGCATTTGACGACGGCGAGACCGTCAAGGCTATTGATATAACCTTCGGCGACGCTATCGTTGCTCCCGGTGTTCCCGCGAGGACAGGCTACGTCTTCAAGGGCTGGGCGACCAGCGCAGGCGCACTTGCAGGCTCGACCGATCTCGGCAACCTCACCACCGATCTCTCCGATACCAGCATCACTTATTATGCAGTATGGGCAGAGGCCGACGGCGTTGAATACACCGTCAAGGTCTACATTATGAATACCGAGGGCGTCTATGGCGATCCCGAAGTTAAAGTGACCACCGGCAAGACCGGCGACGCTGTTTCCGCCGATAAGTTTTACACTCTGACTGACGGACTTGTGCTCGACAGCGCTTATGCGGATGAAGCCCGCACCGGCGTCATCGCAGCCGACGGCTCCACCGTCCTCGAAGTCCACATCAAGAGAAACACCTACACCTTCTCCGTTGTCGTTGACGGCGTTCTTACAAAGAACGATTATTACTTCGGCGCAATAGTCGCTGAGCCCGAGACTCCCTCCAAGGTCGGTTATACCTTCACCGGCTGGGACGGCACGGTGCCCGCAACTATGCCCGCAAACAATGTGACCGTTACCGCAACGTGGAAGATCAACCAGTATACTATCACCTTCGATACCGACGGCGGCACCGTAATAGCTCCGATCACTCAGGACTATAACACCGCAGTCGCCCGTCCGGCAGATCCCACTAAGACCGGTTATACTTTCGCAGGCTGGGATAAGACGATCCCCGAGAATATGCCTGCCGAGAATATCACCGTCAAGGCTCTGTGGACTATCAATCAGTATACTATCATCTTTGACACCGACGGCGGCAGCGACGTTCCCGCAATCACTCAGGATTACGGCACCGATGTTGCAGCTCCCGCTGACCCCACCAAGACCGGCTACACCTTCGCAGGCTGGGATAAGGCTATTCCCGCCACCATGCCCGCCGAGAACGTAACCATCACGGCTAAGTGGAATGTCAATCAGTATACCATCACCTTCGATACCGACGGCGGCAACTCCATAGCCCCGATCACTCAGGACTTCGGCACCGACGTCGTTGCTCCCGCTGACCCCACCAAGACCGGTTATACCTTCGCAGGCTGGGATAGAGAGATTCCCTCGACCATGCCCGCAGAGAGCATCACCGTCAAGGCTCAGTGGAAGATCAATCAGTATACAATCACATTTGACACCGACGGCGGCTCAGCTATAGACCCGATCACTCAGGACTATAACACCGCAGTCGTTGCCCCGGCAGATCCCACCAAGGAGGGCTACACCTTCGCCGGTTGGGATGCCACCATTCCCGCAACCATGCCCGCTAAGGATACCGTTATCAAGGCAAAGTGGACTGTTAACAAGTACACCATCACCTTTGATGTTGACGGCGGCAGCTATGTGGCTCCGATAACTCAGAACTACGGTACTGAGATCGTTGCTCCTGCTGACCCCACCAAGACCGGTTACACCTTCGCTGGCTGGGATACCGAGATTCCCTCGACCATGCCCGCAGGCGACATGACTATCAAGGCAAAGTGGACTGTCAATCAGTACACCATCACCGTTGATACCGACGGCGGCACCGCAATAGCCCCGATAACTCAGGACTACGGCACCGACGTTGTCGCTCCCGCAGCTCCCACCAAGACCGGTTACACCTTCGCAGGTTGGTCTGAGGCATTCCCCTCAACCATGCCCGCAGGCGATATGACCATCAAGGCTCTGTGGACTGTCAAGACCTTCGACCCCGAAGTTAACGGCAAGGGCGTTAAGTTCAACGCTAACGGCGGCGCATTCGCCGACGGCAGCACCGAGACTCTCGTTAAAGCCACCTTCGGCGAGGCTATAGCAGCTCCTGCGGCTCCCGTAAGAGCAGGCTACACCTTCGCAGGCTGGGCTGCAACCGCAGAATCCAAGGTTGCTCTCGCAGACCTCGGCACTCTCGATGTCGATCTTGACGACGGCGAGGTTATCTTCTACGCAGTTTGGACTGAGGCTGACGGCGTTAACTACAGCGTCGAGATCTATGTCCAGGCTACCGACGGCTCCTACGCTCTCTCCAAGACCGAGACCGCTTCCGGCAAGACCGGCAGCGCCGTCACCGTCGAGGGCTTCTACACTGTAGAAGAGGGCTTCGAGCACAACGCCGCTCATGAGGGCGCAGTCGAATCCGGCGTTATCGCCGCTGACGGCAGCACCGTCCTGAAGGTCTATATCGCAAGAAAGACCTATTCGGCATCATTTGAAGGCGTTGAGGAGCCTGTCAAGGCACTCTACGGCGCGCCGATCGCTGCCCCCGCTGCTCCCGCAGTACCGGGCAAGACCTTCATCAAGTGGGTTGACGCCGACGGCAATGAGCCTTCGACTATGCCCATCGGCGGCGCTTCCTTCACCGCTGTTTACGAGACTCTGACTTACAACGTCAAGTACTATGTCGACGGCGAATTCAAGGGCTCATATCGCTTGAGCTCCGGCACGGCCATCCCGACCTCCTACATCGGTTATGAGGTTCCCGAGGGCTATGAATTCTCAGGCTGGTTCACCGACAGCGCAATGACCACCGCTCTTGCTGAGGGCGCAGTTGTCGAGGCGGCGGATGTCTCCCTCTACGGTAAGACCACTGCCAAGATCGTCAACGTCGTATTCAGCGCAGGCGAAGGCGCATTCGCAGACGGCGCCACCGAGAAGACCGTTCCCACCGCATTCGGCGACCTTATCGTTGCTCCTGCTGACGATCAGCTCGTCAGAGAGGGCTACAAGTTCGTCGGTTGGGATAGGGAAGTCGGCTATCTTGATACCATGACCCCCGCCACCTATGTTGCTACATGGGAAGCTATTGCGGACAAGTACACCGTAACCTTCATCTCCAACGGTGAGGAATACGAGAAGTTCACAATGGCAGTCGGCGAAGTCATTGATTTCCCGTCCGAGCCTTATGTCGAGGGTTCGACCTTCGACGGCTGGTATGACGCAAACGGCGTGAAGCTCGTTGAGGGCGCAATAATGCCCGCAGCGGATGTAGTTTACACCGCAAGATTCGTTACCACCGGCTACACAGTCAGATTCTATCAGTATGAGGCTTCCGAGCACGGCCCCGCAGGCGTTGAGAATCCTCAGTTCATCGACTACACTTACACCGCAGGCGTTAAGTACGGCGATGAGATCGTCCTGCCCGCAACTCCTACCACCGTCAATACGAACCATTACACCTTCCTCGGTTGGTTCGACGCTGACGGCAACAAGTATGAGGCCGGCGCTACGATGCCCGCTCTCGCAGACGGTGAGACAGAGCTCAAGCTCTATCCTCGCTACGAGAGAATAACCGTTAAGCTCGTTCCCGCCGACGGCACTACCACCGTTATCGAGAGATACACGACCGGTAAGGTCATCGTTAAGGAGCAGCTTGCGGACAACACCGTGACCGACACTGTTTATCAGCCCGCAACCGCAGGCGATTACAGCAGATGGTTTATCTACGGTCTGCCCAGCAGAGTCAGCGGCTCCAACATGAAGAACGGCAAGTACTTCACCGTTAAGGGCGACGGACGTTTCGTAATAACTCCCGTCAACGGCAACGGCTACGGTACAGGCGCTCTTGTTCAGGTCTATGACTGCGCTACCGGCGAAGATGTCCTTGTTGAGCAGTTCTATATCGTTTACTTCGGCGACCTTGACGGTAATGCAAGAGTCACGATTAATGATAAAGCGTTGCTTAATAGCGAACTCAACTCAAAGCACTGGTCGCTTGCAAGAAATGGTATCTACTACATGATAAAAGCCGCGGATCTTGATGGAAATGGTAGAGTTACCATCAATGACCTTGGCAAATTCAACAATGTTATTGATAAAAAAATGACTGTTGATCAAGTAAGTGGTACGGCAAAGTAAATCAAATGTTGCCCCGAAGTTTTTAACTTCGGGGCAGATGAGGAAAAGTTTTCATGGTTTGATTGAGAAAGGCATAGACCTACTCACATGATTATCTCTTAATTAGGGAGGAAACCACATGAAATCCTTGAAACGAATAGTTTCAGTTACACTTGTGCTATTACTTTTGCTTGGTAGTATGTCGGTTTTGGGATCGGCAACTTTCAATGACGGAAAAGGAACAACAGTATCTTTTGATACAAAGTTCTATAGATATAATGGCACAGAGTGGGTGAGAACAACCAAAGCTGCGCGTGGAGAAGAAATCAAAATCAGAGTTAATATTAATTCGGATTTTGTTATGAGCACAGCGACATTCTTTTGGCTGTTCAATAAGCACAACATAAAATTTGATGCATCCAAACATGAACCTACAGGAACTGATTATAAAGGTGTTACAAATGTTATCGCACAGGGAATCTTCTTTAGCACCGAAACAGGTCCGATTGCAGATTTGATGATGGAGTATGGCTATCTTCCTGCTGACACATATGATAACTATGGTTATCTGTTTTATAAGCAGGAATCCGGACTGGCAACCAAGTTTAATACCAAAGATTGGTCGTTAGAATTTAGCTATATTGTTGCGGACGATGCCGAGGGATCGGCGCAGTTCTTTGCTCCTGAAAAATGTTTTACAGATCCTGATGATGATTACTCATGGGACAATCCTATTATTATAGGTAAAGTTTCAGATGAGCGCGAAGGGCAAAACATTGCTGGCAATTATCCTGAATTCCAAGACAGTGTTGACTGGAAGATCCAGCCTGAACTCTACGACCAGGATGAGGACAGCACGCTGACCTTCACCAACCCCGTTAAATTCAACGCGGGCGAAGGCACTTTTGCAAACGGTGCTTCCGAGTTCACCACCGGTGAAGGCTTCATCGGCGAGGCTCTCTCAGCCGCTGATCAGCCCGCAGCCGTTACCGCTCCCGGCGGCAAATCGTTCGTTGGCTGGGTTCCCTCCACCGTCGATCTTGCCACCGCTACCGCAGCGGACTGCGTTGACGTCTCCGCTATCAAGTACAACTATGCTGTTGATACTTATAACGCTCTTTATGAGACCACCGCAGCTACCACCTTTAACTTCACCTTCAATCCTAACGGCGGCGCATTTGCCGACGCTTCGACCGAGGCTAAGACCGTAACGGTCAACGAGGGCGAAGCTGTTAACGCTCCCGTTCCCACCAGAGTAGGCTATGAATTCAAGGGCTGGGCTCTCTCCACCGTTGAGAATCCCACCGTTGACGACGTCCAGGCTCTTCCCGAGGCTGCAAGCGCCGATATGTCCTACAAGGCCGTTTGGTCAAAGAATTCCTACAACGTCAAGTGGATCGTTGACGGCGTTACCGTTAAGGAAGAGTCCGTTGCTTACGGCGACGAGCTTCCCGCCGCTCCGTCAGTTGACGCTAAGGCCGGTTATAACTTCGCATGGAGTTCGGCTCCCGCAACCATGCCTGCCGCGGATGTTGAGATCACCGGTGCTTATACCCCGATCGTCTACACCGTGACCTGGAAGATTGACGGCGAGCAGGGCACCTATAAGCAGACTCAGGCTACCTTCGGCGAGGCTATAGCTACTCCCGAAGCTCCCATTGAGAAGGAAGGCTACACCTTCGAGTGGAGAGGTATTCCCGAGACCATGCCCGCTGACGAGAATCTCGTCATTACCGGCTACTATGTAGCTAATTCCTATAAGGTCACATGGACCGTCGACGGTAAGGAGTTTACCACTACTACCGTTAAGTACGGCGACGCAATCATTGCTCCCGATTACACCGCAGAAGCAGGCTATGACTTCGCTTGGGATGAGATTCCCGCAACCATGCCTGCAAATGACATCACCATCAACGGTACCACCACCGCTAAGACCTACACCGTAACATGGAATGTCAACGGTGAGAAGGTCGGCGAGACCACCGTTAAGTTCGGCGACGCTATTGCTGACTATGCGTTTGATGCTCCCGAGGGCTACGAGTTCAGCGGCTGGACCGATAAGCCCGCAACCATGCCCGCAAGCGACATCACCGTTAACGGCACCACCACCGCTAAGTCCTACACCGTAACATGGAATGTCAACGGCGAGAAGGTCGGCGAGACCACCGTTAAGTTCGGCGATGCTATCGCAGACTATGAGTATGCTGCTCCCGCCGGTTGCAACTTCAGCGGTTGGACCGATAAGCCCGAGACCATGCCCGCAAGCAACATCACCGTCAACGGCACCACCACTGCCAAGACCTACACCGTAACATGGAAGGTTGACGGCGAGGTAGTCGGCACCACCACCGAGACCTTCGGTCAGCCCATCGCGGATTATAACTATCAGGCTCCTGTCGGCTCGACCTTCGGCGGCTGGCTTGATAAGCCCGAGACCATGCCCGACAACGAGAACCTCGTTATCAACGGCACTCTCAGAGCCGACATTCACACCATAACCTGGAAGGTCAACGGCGAAGTTATCGCGACCACCAATGCGGTCTACGGCGCAGAGATAGCGGATTATGATTACACCGCTCCCACCGGCTACACCTTCAGCGGTTGGACCGATAAGCCCGCTACAATGCCCGCTAACAACATTGAGGTCAACGGTACCACCACCATCAAGACCTACACCGTTAAGTGGACGATCAACGGCGAGTATTATAACTCGACCGAGGTTAAGTACGGCGAGGCAGTCACGGCTCCTCAGTACACTATCCCCGCAGGTCATTCGTTCGCATGGGGCGATATCCCCTCGGCGATGCCCGACGACGATAACCTTGTTATCAATGGTACTCTTACCATCAATCGTTACACCATAACCTATTATTACGATGAGGCTGAGACTCAGGTCTACTTCACCGAGACTCTCGATTACGGCACCGCTCCCACCGCCAAGGAAGCTCCGACCCTCAAGGGCAAGAGATTCGTTGACTGGGACAGCGATGTTCCCGCTGCTCTGACTCAGGATGTTAAGCTCCATGCTCTCTTCACTGATATCGAGTATACGGTAATATTCAAGGGCCCCGAGGGCAATCTCCTTGACTGGACTGTCACCTATGAGGATGCTATCGACGCTATCACCGAAGCGGATGCGGCAGTCGAGGGCTACACCTTCACCGGCGTTTGGAACTACAACGGCGCTGCCGTTACCTTCCCGACAACCGTTAAGGCTCTCACCGGCGACGACGATAAGGCAGCCACCGAGTTCGTTTTCGAAGGCGTTTACAACATCAATATTTACCACATCGTCTTCTATAAGAGCGAAGCTGATAAGGCAAACGGCATTGTCCTCCACGAGCAGGACTATGAATTCAACACCGATATCTCCAACGCAGTTGCCGATCCTACTATGGAAGGCCACACCTTCCTCGGCTGGGATCACGAGCCTGCGATCGTTGAGAGCAACGACGAATTCATCGGTCAGTGGGATATCAACACCTACAAGGTAACTTGGAATGTCAATGGTGCGAAGGTCGGCGAGACCGAAGTCAAGTACGGCGAAGCAATTGCCGATTTCGAGTACACCGCTCCCGAGGGCTACACCTTCAGCGGCTGGACCGATAAGCCCGAGACCATGCCCGCAAGCAACATCACCGTCAACGGCACCACCACTGCCAAGACCTACACCGTAACATGGAAGGTTGACGGCGAGGTAGTCGGCACCACCACCGAGACCTTCGGTCAGCCCATCGCGGATTATAACTATCAGGCTCCTGTCGGCTCGACCTTCGGCGGCTGGCTTGATAAGCCCGAGACCATGCCCGACAACGAGAACCTCGTTATCAACGGCACTCTCAGAGCCGACATTCACACCATAACCTGGAAGGTCAACGGCGAAGTTATCGCGACCACCAATGCGGTCTACGGCGCAGAGATAGCGGATTATGATTACACCGCTCCCACCGGCTACACCTTCAGCGGTTGGACCGATAAGCCCGCTACAATGCCCGCTAACAACATTGAGGTCAACGGTACCACCACCATCAAGACCTACACCGTTAAGTGGACGATCAACGGCGAGTATTATAACTCGACCGAGGTTAAGTACGGCGAGGCAGTCACGGCTCCTCAGTACACTATCCCCGCAGGTCATTCGTTCGCATGGGGCGATATCCCCTCGGCGATGCCCGACGACGATAACCTTGTTATCAATGGTACTCTTACCATCAATCGTTACACCATAACCTATTATTACGATGAGGCTGAGACTCAGGTCTACTTCACCGAGACTCTCGATTACGGCACCGCTCCCACCGCCAAGGAAGCTCCGACCCTCAAGGGCAAGAGATTCGTTGACTGGGACAGCGATGTTCCCGCTGCTCTGACTCAGGATGTTAAGCTCCATGCTCTCTTCACTGATATCGAGTATACGGTAATATTCAAGGGCCCCGAGGGCAATCTCCTTGACTGGACTGTCACCTATGAGGATGCTATCGACGCTATCACCGAAGCGGATGCGGCAGTCGAGGGCTACACCTTCACCGGCGTTTGGAACTACAACGGCGCTGCCGTTACCTTCCCGACAACCGTTAAGGCTCTCACCGGCGACGACGATAAGGCAGCCACCGAGTTCGTTTTCGAAGGCGTTTACAACATCAATATTTACCACATCGTCTTCTATAAGAGCGAAGCTGATAAGGCAAACGGCATTGTCCTCCACGAGCAGGACTATGAATTCAACACCGATATCTCCAACGCAGTTGCCGATCCTACTATGGAAGGCCACACCTTCCTCGGCTGGGATCACGAGCCTGCGATCGTTGAGAGCAACGACGAATTCATCGGTCAGTGGGATATCAACACCTACAAGGTAACTTGGAATGTCAATGGTGCGAAGGTCGGCGAGACCGAAGTCAAGTACGGCGAAGCAATTGCCGATTTCGAGTACACCGCACCCGCCGGCTACACCTTCGGCGGCTGGACCGATAAGCCCGATACCATGCCCGCGAACGACATCGTTGTTAACGGCACCACCGTTGCAAACGGCTACAAGGTAGTCTGGAAGGTCAACGGCGAGAAGGTCGGCGAGACCGTAGTTTCTTACGGCGATGCAATTGCCGATTATGACTACACCGCCCCCGAGGGCTATGAGTTCAGCGGTTGGACCGATAAGCCCGAGACTATGCCCGCGAACGAAATCGTTGTCAACGGCACCACCACTCCCAAGACCTATACCGTAACCTGGAAGGTCGGCGATGACTTCACCACCACTACCGAGGTTAAATACGGCGAGGCTCTTGCGGCTCCCGCATATACTCCCGCAGCAGGCTATGATTTCGAGTGGGTAGATGTTCCCGCCACCATGCCCGCAAATGACGCTCTTGTCATCAGCGGCAAGCTCACCGCTAAGACCTACACCGTAACCTGGAAGGTCAACGGCGAGATCGTCGGCACCACCACCGAGACCTTCGGTGAGGCAATTGCCGATTACGCTTACACCGCTCCCACCGGCTACACCTTCAGCGGCTGGACAGATAAGCCCGATACCATGCCCGCAGATGACGCTCTTGTCATCAACGGCACCAATATTGCCAACAAGTACACAGTTAAGTTCGTTGACGCTGACGGCGCAGAGATCTCAAGCGGCGAATTTGAGTTCGGTTCAGACATCACCGCTCCTTCGATCACTGTTCCCGACGGCATGACCCTTGTCGGCTGGGTCGATGGTGACGGCGAAGCCTTCACCGGTAAGGTTCCCGCGAAGAACGTAACCTATAAGCCGAATATCGTCAGCAACGATAATGTTCCCTATGCTATAGAGATATATCTTGAGAACGTTGACGGCGTATACGAGCTTTCCGGCTCGACCTCGCTCACAGGCACTACCGGCCAGAGCGTATCCGCAGTGGCAGGCGAAGTCAGCGGCTTCACCTTCAACGCTGCAGAGAGCACCCTCACCGCTATTATCGCGGGCGACGGCAGCACCAAGCTCGTCCTTAAGTATTCGAGAAACGTCTACACCGCAACCTTCGACGGCGTTGAGTACACAGTCCGCTACGGCGCAGCGCTTCCCGATGTAACTCCTGCCGATAAGACCGGCATGGAATTCGTCGGCTGGGTTGACGCTCAGGGCAACAAGGCTCCCGCCACGATGCCTGCAAACGACCTTGCTCTCACCTCCAAGTGGGAAGCTATCGAATACACTATCACCTATATCGTAAACGGTCAGAAGACTGTTGAGACCTACAAGTACGGCGATACCGTTATCGCTCCCGCAGATCCCGTTGTTGACAAGATGACCTTCACCGGCTGGTCAATGGAGATACCGACGACCATGCCCGCCGAGAATCTTATCATCATCGCTTCCTTCGAGAGCACCGGCACCGTTGACGCTTACACCGTAACCTTCTGGGCGGACGGCGTTGAGTTCCAAAAGACTCTTGTTAAGGTCGGCAGCGAAATCACTCTGCCCACGAATTCTCCCACCAAGGAGTTCTACGTATTCAAGGGCTGGAAGGATGTTCCCGCAGCTATGCCCGCAAACGACATTGATATCTATGCGGAGTTCGAGAGAGTACCCGTAACTCTTATCCCGAAGGCCGGCTCCACCACCGTTATCGACAGAGATAACATGGTCATCTACGGTCTCCAGGAGCGTATGAGCGAGGCTACCTACAACACCTACCTTGACGTTGAGGGCGACGGTCACTTCACCGTTACCGCCACCGCAAACGGCTTCGGTACCGGCACTGTAATTGAGCTTTACGACAACGTTACCGGCCAGCTCCTTGAAACTTACTACGTTGTTATCTTCGGCGACCTTAACGGCGACTCCAGAGTCAATGCGACTGACGTTTCTCTTGCAAACGATGAGGTCCTCTCCGTTACCGGCTGGTCGCTCAAGCAGGTCTATTCAAACGGCGTCCTTGTTGACAACCCGGACTATAAGGTCTATATGACTATGGCTGCGGATCTCAACGGCGACGGCAGAATTGACTCCATCGACACTTCAATCATCAGCAACCGTGCGCTCGCTCTGACCTATATTGATCAGGTAACCGGCAGAGCTACCGAAGCGTAAGGCATATTCCTAACCTTAAAACTCTGCGGGGAGCAATCCCCGCAGAGGATAGCAAATTTGCTTGGATAAACTTAAAGCAGCCGGCACAACTGCTTAAGTTCCGATCTGCTCCTCAGGTCGGCATAATACAAGGAGGAATTCTCTCATGACAAAAATCAAAAGGTTAGTTGCTGTAGCGCTGGCGTTTTTGATGATTTTCGGCTCTATAACGGTTACGGCCTCCGCATGGGACGCAGCGACCGACGACGGCTTTGATCTGAATATCAAAACCAAGATCTTCAGACAGGTCAACGGCACATGGACCGAAACAGAAAAGGTCAAGCGCGGCGAATCGGTAAAGGCAAGAGTATACTTGAATACAACATACTTTGCCAATGCCGGCGAATTGTTGTTCTTCTATAACAACGATTTCTTTGAGGATGCTTATACTTCCAGCATCCAGCCCCTGGCTGTTAATTCCTATTATCAGGCATCGCCATATTCGATCAGCGGCCAGTTCTACGGCTCAAAATCAGCTTCCAAAGTGGCGGACCAGATGGTCAACGCAGGCAGGATAACCGCTGATTTTGCCGCAGCCAACAATTTCTTTATCATCACCTACAGACTTGAGAATTTGAGCCAGCGCTTCACTGATAATCAGTGGTTCTGCGAATTCGACCTCAAGGTTAAGGAAGACGCCTCCGGCACAGGCCGTTTCTTCGCGGTTGAGGAGACGACCCTGACCCCAGATTTTACCTTCGGTAAGATCAACGTCAGTAAGTCACAGTATAACAAGACGGTTATAAGCGCCGTCAGCATGGCGAATTGGAGAGCGAATTACACTTACAGCGATGTTCCCGTAACCCTTTACAACAATTTTGTAAACGTTACCTTTAACGCAAACGGCGGACGCATCGACGGCAAAGAAACTGCCGTTGTCAGCGGCGAAGCCGGTGCAGCGCTTACCGCACCCGTTCCCCAGAAGTTTGCGTCGACCTTCGTCGGCTGGGCTCTCAAGGGCACTACCGACGCTACCACCGTTAACGCTTTCCCGGCAGAGGACACCGAGTATGTCGCCGTTTGGACCAGCAGGTTCACCGGCGATGAGACCGTCGCTTTCAAGACCGAGATATTCAGGCTTGACGAAGCAACGGGCGAGTGGATCTATACCGAGAGAGTTAAACCCGGCGAGAAGGTAAAGGCAAGAATTTATGTAGACACCAACTATTTCACCAACGCCGGTGATATCCTTGTGTTCTACGATAACGCCTTCTTCACTGATGACTATGTTGTCAATCAGTCAAACGATGTGGTATTCAACAGCGATCCCGAAAGCTCCGCGGCGAAAGTCGGCGCGAGCGGTCAGTTCGCAAGGCTGAATAATGCGACGAATTCAATGATTAAGGATATAGTCAGAGAAGGCTATGTTACTCAGGACTTCGTCGACACTCACAACGCTTACACCATGTGGTATAAGTATGAAGTGACCACCGGTAAGAAGCTCAGCGGCGACAAGTGGTTCGCGGAGTTTGACCTTACCGTGCTTGATTCCGCAAGCGGCTGGGGCAACTTCTTCTTCGTTGAGCAGACTGTCCAGACCGAGGATCGTCAGTTTGCATTCGTCAACATCCCCATCAATACCGATGGCGGCCTTGCCGATGATTCTATCGGTATGTATGCTCATACCATCAATATTGAGATAGACGACAAGCATCCTGTCTGCACCTACAGTACCATCACCTTCGATGCTAACGGCGGCGCATTTACGACCGGCTCCGACAGCTTCGTTTATCCCACCGGCGCAGGTATCACCGCCAACATCGGCGACGCAGTTGATGCTTCCCTCGTTCCCGAGGTCAGCAAAGACGGCGCGACCTTCATGGGCTGGGTCGATGCAAGCGTTGAGAATCCCACCGTTGATGATGTTATCGCTATCCCGACTGAGCTCGGCTATGACGATATCACCCTCAAGGCTCTGTGGATCAACAATGTTGACATCACCTTCGTTTATAATGACGGCGTGACTGCCAACGAGACGGTTACCGTCACGGCAGGCGACGCATTCGTTACCCCCGCAGATCCCACCAAGGAAGGCAATCACTTCGTCGGTTGGACTTCGGATGCAACATTTGAAGAGATCACCGGATTCCCGGCGGTTTACCCGACCGAGGATACCACTTATTACGCAGTATTCTCCACCGCTACCTATGATACCCGTTATTATGTATCGGCAGCGGATAAGACGGGCTTCGAGTTCGTCGGCAGCGTGAATTCCGAGTACGGCAGCGCTATCGTTGCCACTCCTCCCGCATATGTCGTCCCCGAGGGCTATAAGCTGTCACCCGCATATACGGATATCTCGCTCACCACTCTGCTCCCGGAGGGTGCTACCGTTCCCGCTCATACCGTCAAGCTTTACTTCGGTCTTATTGCCGAGACCTACGACGTAATCTTTGATGCTAACGGCGGCGCATTTGCCGACGGCTCTGTCACAAAGAATGTCGCTACTCAGTTTGACACCATGGTCGTTGCTCCCGAGGCTCCCACCAAGGAAGGCTGCGACTTCGCAGGATGGACTCCCGACCTCGGCTATCTTGATACCACCGAGACCGTGACCTACTATGCGACCTGGACTCCCAAGACCTATGACGCCGTATTCTATTCGGACGGTGTGGTTTACGATACCATCCCCACCGAGTTCGGCACTGAGATCGACGAGCCCGCTCCGCCCGAAAAAGAGGGCTACACCTTTGTTGGCTGGACTCCGGCACTGCCCGACACCATGCCCGCAGAGAACGTAAGATTCGACGCAGTCTTTGAGGCTAACACCTATAAGGCTACATTCTATAAGTCAGAGGAAGATAAGGCAGCCGGCACCGTCTATGACGAGTCCGAGGTTAAGTTCGGCGAGACGATAACCACTCCCGACGATCCCACCAAGGAAGGCTACATCTTCAGCGGCTGGACTCCTTCCGTTCCCTCTGCAATGCCCGCAAGCGACCTTGAGTTTGTTGCTACCTGGTCACCCAGAAGCGATACTCCCTATAAGGTTGAGATCTATGAGATGGATACCACGGGTAACTACAGCGAGACTCCCAAGACCGTCAGCAACAAGACAGGCATCACCGATTCTACGGTAACTGCCGATACCACGGTTCTTGACGGCTTCTATGTCGACACCAATAACAGCGTCCTTACCGGCACTGTTGCGGCTGACGGCTCCACCGTCCTCAAGGTTTACTACGCGAGGAACCAGTATAACATCACTTTCGACGGAAATGGCGGTAAGGTCAATGGCGATGACAGCGTCGAGCTTAAGTTCTATCACGGCGCTATAGTCACTGCTCCCGCTGAAGTAGTCAGAGAGGGTTATACCTTCGCCGGATGGAATCCGACGGTTGCTACCGTTGCTACCGCTGATGCGGTTTATACGGCACAGTGGAATGTTAACAGCTATGACGTCATCTATATGGCTGACGGCGTAGAGTTTACAAGAGATTCCTTCGATTTCGGCACCAAGCCTACTCCTACCGGCGACAAGCCCAGTAAGGTTGGCTACACCTTCATCGCCTGGGATGCCGAGCTTCCCGAGACCATGCCCGCTAACGACATCGTGCTTAACGCAGTGTTTAAAGCGGATACGTTTGACGCAAGATTCTATCTTCTTGCCGATAAGAGCGATGATCCCATTTACAAAGTGATCCCGACTAAGTTCGACGATCCGATAGCCACCCCCGACGGCACACCCACTAAGGTCGGTTACACCTTTGAAGGCTGGTCGCTTGACGGCGAGACCGTTCTTGACGATCTCGGCATCATGGACAGCATCGAGGGTAAGGACTTCATCGCAGTCTGGAAGGCTGCCAATGTCAGCTATCTTGTCAAGGTCTACATGATGGATGTTGACGGCAATTATCCCGACACTCCGAGCAGGACTCAGATGGGTGAGGCTATCAACGGCACTGAAGTTACCATTACTCCTGAGGCCATTGAGCACTTCACCGTTGACACTGAGAAGTCGGTCCTCACCACCACCATACTTCCCTACGGCACTGAGTTTGCTGTTTACTACAGCCGTAACGAGTATGCCCTCACTACCGTAGTTGACGGTGTTTCCAATACCGAGAGCTACTATTATGAGGCACCCGTTACCGCTCCCGCCGATCCCGTTAAGGAAGGCTACACCTTCTCACACTGGGCGGCAACTCCCGACGGCGCAGACGAAGTTACCATCCCCGCAACTCTTACCGAGAATCTTACCGTTTACGCTGTGTTCACCAAGAACACCTATAAGGTAACTTATATTGACGGCGAAGACAAGACGGAATACGACGCAGTCGACTTCGGCGATGCGATCCCCGTTCCCGCCAATCCGTCAAAGGTCGGCTATCTGTTCCTCGGTTGGAAAGACGCCGACGGCAAGAAGCCTTCCGATTACGGAGTAATGCCCGCAAGGGATCTTGAGTTCACTGCAGAGTGGCAGCCCAATACCGATATCGGCTATACCCTTGAGGTATACGAGATGGGCACCGACGGCACTTATCCCACCACCCCGACCTCCGTATTTGAATTCAATGACGGCGTTGTCGGCGAGATAAGAGCTCCAAAGGTCACCGTACCCACCGGCTTCACTCTTGATACCGCCAAGAGCACGCTCTCAGGCGTTATCAGTGTTGATCCCACTCTCGTTCTTAAGGCGTATCTGAGCAGAAATCAGTATAAGCTCACCTACATCAATGATGGCGAAGAGTATCATTCAGAGGATGTTTACTACGGCCAGACCATAAACGCTGTTACGCCGCCCACCAAGGAAGGCTACAGCTTCGACGGTTGGGATCCGCAGCTTCCCGCGGTTATGCCCGCAAACGATGTGACCGTTACCGCTAAGTGGTCAAAGAATAAATATCCCGCAAACTTCGACGCCGGCGAGGGCGCATTCCCGAACGGCGAGAAGAGCGAGACCGTGAATGTTCCTTACGGTGAGAAGATAACCGCTCCCGAGACCGAGCCCACCAGAGAGGGCTATGAGTTCAAGGGCTGGGCCGATCCCGCCGCTCCCGATACCGTTATCACCGATTTCGGCAATATCGGCACCGACGGCGCTGACTTCGTAGCGGTTTGGGAGGCTTCACAGTATACCGTGACCTTCTACAGCTACATGGTTGACCCGCACACTGATATCACCGCAAGCACTCCGAAATTCACCTATGATGAGAAGGAGAACGTCCCCTACGGCAGCACTGTTGAGTTCCCCGCAGATCCGTCGATCGATTACTTCGTATTCACCGGCTGGGTCGACGAGGACGGCAACGCTGTTGAGCCCGGCATCACGATGCCCGCTCACGACCTCAAGATCTACGCCACCTTCAAGAGAATAGTTGTCAAGCTTGTCCCGAAGGCAGGTTCGACCACTATCGTTGAGAGAGACGGCGCTATCGAGAAGCTCGCCGATAACAGCGTAACTCCCGACAGAGTATATCCCGCTACTGAGGGCGATTTCAGCGAGTGGTTCATCTACGGCCTCAAGACCAGGCTGACCGAGGAAGTGCTTCGTGATCAGTTCATCGACGTTCTCGGCGACGGCAGGATCGAGATCACCGCCGGCAACCCCGGCACCTCGAACTACACCGGCACCGGCACTAAGGTTGAGGTTTATGATAACGTCACCAACGAGCTTGTTGAGACCTTCTACATCATTATCTACGGCGATCTTAACGGCGACTCGCTCGTTAACGCCACCGACGTCTCCATCGCTTCTGATGAATCTCTCCAGATAACTCGCTGGAGCAAGAAGGGCGACACCTACATGTCTTACAGATTCAAGGCCGCCAACATCAAGAAGGATAACTACATCAATGCTACGGATGTCTCGCTCATCAGCGACCATTCAATAGTCATCGGCGTTATCAATCAGGAGACCGGCCTTATCGAGTACGAATAATCCCGATTCCACAGTTTCTGAGCCCCCTGCCTCGGCAGGGGGCTCTTTCTGCATACAAAAAAGCACCGTGCATGAACACGGTGCCTTGTCTTTGGCTTATTATTCTTCAAATATTGCCTTTTTGTATTTTGCGAGCAGCTCGGCGGCGAGCTTTAAGGTGTCGGCGTCGGTCGGCGGCTCGGGATTGGTCGTTGAGAGCCATTTTTTCTCGAAATCCGCATAGTTTTTATAGAACTGACTGCCGCGGTAGATGTTGCGCTCGTCAACCTGCTTGCGGGTGGTGGTGGAGAATCTTGAGCCGCGCCTCGGGAATTCATAGGCAAGGCGCTCAAAGAAGCTCTGCCAGCGCTTGACATAATATGTGCCTATGAGCCCGCCCCATTCCTTGCAGGCGTAGTCATAGTTGACGGTGCTGTTTATCGGCCCCCAAAGGGTTATCTGAGTGAGCAGATTCAGCTCAAAATTTTGCTTATCCTTGTCGCTGACAGCGGCAACGGAGGCTTCTTTAAGATGCTCGTGCAGCGTCAGCTCGGGCACTGTCTGGAGCAGCTCGTCCAGCTCGCAGCATACCTTGAGGAAGCTGTTTGACGAGCGTTCAAAGGCGTTGACGTCCTTATTGTTGAAGCCGTACATCGCCCGTCTGTAAAGGGCGGCGGCGTGATTGCTGAGCACCTGCCTTGTTATGTCGCAAACGTCGTATACATAGCCGTCCTTTGACGCGTTTGATGAGCCGAGCAGCGCTTCGGCGGCGGCAAAGAGAGTTTTGTTGCTGTAATAAGGCTCGAGCGTGTCGCCGGGGGCGGAATGCCTAAGGTCGGTGGCGGGCCTTGCGCATATCACCGAGCCGGGCTCTTTGCCGTCCGGGCTTGCGCCGTAGCAGCTCTCAGCAAGCAGGGCGGCGGCGTCGGCAAGGCATTTCTCACGGCTGCCGTAGCGGCGATAGGCGTAGTCGGCGAGCCATTTGTCAAGGTCGATCGCTTCGCTCTCGGTCAGCATCTCAAAGGCAAGGTCGTAGTAAAGCGGGTTTTGATTAAGTCCCTCGGTGAAGATGCCCGTGCCGCAGCAATTCTCGGCGTTCACAAGCGAATACGGGTTTGCGGCGAGGGCGCGGATATCGCCGTGCAGCGAATTCCTGTCACCGTGGCTGTGGACTGTGCCGAGAATGAAATCATGCCCCCAAAATTCCTCGGTCTCGCCATGCATAGAGGAATCGGAGTCGATTATGAGCAGTCTGCCGTGGGGCACGGATCTGACGACCTGCTCCCTGACGGAGCTGCTTCGCATGACCCAAACAGATTCGGGGTCGAAATCCTTGAGTATGGTGTCAAAGGCTCTGCCTATCTTCCAAAGCCTGTCGTTCTTGATGTTCTTAGGCAGCGGCTCGGTCTCGTTGAAGAGGTCGCAGGCATAGTAGTGATGGGCGCCGAAAAGCTGACGCTGTTTCTCGAGAAAAGCGAATGCGAGCTTCTTGAATACGGGGTCGGTCGGCTCAAGTCTGAACGAAAACGGGAAGTTGCGCCACGACGGCACCATGCGGAGCTTTGCGCTGCCGAATAATTTGGTTATCGACTGCGGCACATAGCCCGCAAAAGCCTGCTGCACCGGCGTCATGCCGAGCTCCAGCTCACGCTCGATGATCTTTTTGCCAAGCTCAAGGCGGCTCTCGATATATTTAACGTCCGTCAGGCTGAAATAGCCCGCAAGGCAGCCAGTCAACTGCCACGGCCAAAAGGCGGGACCGGAGAGATACTCAAGCGCGCCGGTCTCGCTGTAGGTGAGGCTCCTCATCGTGTAATACCACACGGCCTCGCTGCCCACGACGCTCAGCGGCAGATTGACGCCGTTCATCGCCATGAAGTCTATCTCACGCTCCCAATCCTCCCACTGCCAGAAGGCGCATGAGTAGCCGAGGGCTTCATAGCTCATGCAGGCGCGCTTTTTTTGCTTCACGGTCTTTTGAATTTTACCGTCGAAAAGGGGAGCGCTTGAGACGTTGATGCGCCTGTTGCCGCAGCGGGAGAGATTGACTCCGCAATATTTTCTGAGATAGGCATAGTAGCCCATTGCTTGACTTATCTTGCAGTTGCCGCAGATAACTATTTTATCGTTTTCGCAAAACACCTCATAATGATCGGAGCCGTTGACGCTGTCGCATTCGCGCATTTCAAAGGCGTCGGCAATGTCAGGGGTGTTTCTGAGAATCAGTTCTTTCATTTCAGCTCTCCGTTCGTGAAAGTTATACTACTACAGTATATATCAAAAATTCCGTCTTGGCAAGTTTTTTTGCGATTTAGGGCAGCGGGGATAAATTAAAAGTAAAAAAATCGTTAATTTGCAAAATAACGCTTTACACCCGCGCCAAAATAAAGTAAAATATATACTGAAAATTTATAATTTTTAAAGGCGGTGTTTTTGTGCAACCGATTTATAAAAGAATCCTGCTCAAGCTCAGCGGCGAGGTGCTCGCCGGCGATAAAGGCCACGGCTTTGACTTCGACACCATCGGTGCGGTCTGCTCCGCAGTCAAGAAACTCAATGAAATGGGCGTCGAGGTCGGCCTCGTTGTCGGCGGCGGCAACTTCTGGAGAGGGCGCTCCGGCGGCAATATGGATAGGACCCGTGCCGACCATATCGGTATGCTCGCTACAGTCATGAATTCCCTTGCCCTTGCCGATTCTCTCGAGCAGCTCGGCGTGACGGTCAGGGTGCAGAGCGCCATTGAGATGCGCCAGATAGCCGAGACATACATCCGCAACAGAGCCGTCCGCCACCTTGAGAAAGGCAGAGTGGTCATCTTTGCGAGCGGAACGGGCAACCCCTTCTTCTCGACCGACACCTGCGCTGCGCTCAGAGCGGCCGAGATAAAGGCAAACGTCATTCTCAAAGCCACCAATGTGGACGGTGTGTTTGACAAGGACCCCAATAAATACCCCGACGCCGTCAAATACGACGTTGTTACCCACAGCGAAATGCTTGAGAAGGATCTCAAAGTCATGGATTCAACGGCAGCGTCTCTTTGCCGTGACAATAATATCCCCATCCTCGTTTTCAACCTCAGCGACCCCGAAAACATAATCAGAGCGGTGCTGGGCGAAAATGTGGGTACATTAGTTAAGGAGGGCTAATTAAATGGAAAAAGTTTTTGCAATGGTCGAGGAAAAAATGGGTAAGACCGTCAGCGTGCTCAGCGCTGAATTCGCTTCAATAAGAGCGGGCAGAGCCAACAGCGCCGTGCTCGATAAGATCAAGGTCGATTATTACGGCACCCCCACCCCCATCAATCAGATGGCGGCCGTCTCCGTTGCCGAGGCGAGGATACTCACCATCCAGCCTTGGGATGTTTCCACCCTACACCCCATCGAGAAGGCGATCCAGGCCTCCGATATCGGCATCAACCCGCAGAATGACGGCAGGATAATCCGCCTTGTTTTCCCGCAGCTCACCGAGGAGCGCCGCAAGGAGCTTTGCAAGGATGTCAAGAAGCTGGCGGAGGATTCAAGGATAGCCGTTCGCTCCATCAGACGCGACGGCATAGATAAGGTCAAGAAGATGGAGAAGGCCTCCGAGATAACCGAGGATGACCTCAAGATAGCGGAGAAGAAGCTCCAGGATCTGACCGATAAATATATCAAAAATATTGATAAGCTCGCCGACGAAAAAGAGAAAGAGATAATGGCGATCTGATCGCAATTCAGCGGTGCGGCGGAGAATTACCTCCGCTGCGCCGAATTACAGCAGCCGATGATGAATATCATCATCCCTTATCAAAGGAGACAGCTATGGATAAAGAACTGCTCGCAAAGATCGAGCTGCCCCGCCACATCGGCATCATAATGGACGGCAACGGTCGCTGGGCAAAAAAGAGAGGCCTGCCCCGCAGCGAGGGCCACAAGGCGGGCGCCAACACCTTCAGGCGCATCTGCGACTATGCGGCGGAGCTTGGCATAGAATGCGTGACCTTTTACGCATTCTCCACCGAGAATTGGAAGCGCCCCGCTCAGGAGGTCGCCTCTATAATGGATCTGTTCAGAGATTATCTCGACGAAGCCAACGAGCGTGAGGATGAGAATGAACAGAAAGGAATGCGAATACGATATATCGGCGAGCGTGAGGGCCTGCCCGAGGATATCGTCGGCATGATAGAGCTGCTCGAGAGAAACTCGGCAGATAAAAACAAAATCACCGTCAACATTGCCGTCAATTACGGCGGGCGTAACGA